>Ga0255766_10000010_pt1 | contig 217281 bp, 159 predicted proteins | sample 071ome_23_FD_179966 | JGI IMG/M metagenome (GOLD analysis project Ga0255766, IMG submission 179966) | Coastal salt marsh microbial communities from the Groves Creek Marsh, Skidaway Island, Georgia - 071403BT metaG (version 2) | ecosystem: Environmental > Aquatic > Marine > Intertidal zone >...
GCTTGATAAAGGAGTCTACATAGAATTCTTCTCCCAGGATGCGCTCTGGATAGTCATTCTCTCCACTAATTTCATCATCTGAACCAAACATGTAAACAAACCAAGGCCGGACTAACCTAAAGTGCATATACGTTATGGCATTCAGGCTGCAGATCCAGATCAAAAGATTCAGATTGGCTAGTGACCATCCATTTTTATGGCTGGTCAGATAAAGAATGCTTACAAGAACCATGTTAAGCAAGAGAAGAAAGCTGAAGAGGTATAACTGGAATTTTACAGAATCCCTTAATTCAAACAGCTCTTGTTGAACAGGCCTGCTCTGATCACCTTGAATCGGCTTATATTCTTTTATCCTGCCATTGAGTTTATTAAAATGGGTATAAAGGCTCAAATGAATAATGATGAAAACAAGATTCCAAAACCATATAATAGCTTTGTCTCCCCCATTAAAGCCTGCACATTGGACGTTATCATGAATTTCAAAAATATTGCTATGCACAAAAATGAGGATATAGAAAAACAGACCATAGGTCAATACCCCGAGATGGCGCCTTGAAAAGCCTAAAAACCAATGCTCTTGCATAACCTGATTAAGCTCTTCCGATTTAGCTTCCTCTATCTTATCAGAGTCTGCAGAGTTATGGTATATAAATCCCAATACAGCTAGGAATCTTCTCTTTTGCCATGGAATGATGTAGTCTCTATCCTTTATTGCTAACTCAAAGTAATATGGAAAGTGGGATATTATTAAGGCCAGAAAATTGATAATCAGGATAGTTAAAATGAGAAATTCAGGCTTATCAAAGAGATCCACAATGATTGTCAAGCCCTGCTCCATGCCTGTCAGTAGCAGCAGTAATAGTACTAAAACAATAAGTGAAGGAATACTACTTAAGAGTAATCGAATAAAGTCCCTAAGACGAAATACAGGATTTTCCATAATGCTTTTTTTGATGATTAGATGCACAACACATCTGTGTCATTATGGAAATAATTGGAAATGAGACAGTTAAAATAAGAAAAATAGGCCTCTATGAATAAATATAAGTGCAGAATAATTATTGTCCCATTGTTGCAAATGCTATATATTTGCGATCCGATTTCACGGCGTGGTAGCTTCCGCCTCCCCTCCGCATCGGCGGACAGGCAGCAGCAGCTTCGCCACCATTTGTTTCACGGCGTGGTAGCTCAGCTGGTTAGAGCGCAGGATTCATAATCCTGAGGTCGGCAGTTCAAGCCTGCCTCACGCTACATAAGAAGCCCCTGTTTGTGGGGCTTTTTTATTAGTTTGCCCCTGGTTGTTGAATCCCAAAATTTGCTTCTTGCGTAAAGCAATTATTTCTATTTCAACTCAATTAATCACTCAAGCTTTAAGCTTCATATCTTATATTCCTTAGCTTTGCATAAATCCTTATTATGCCACACATCACCTTAGAATGCAGTTCCAATGTATCGATGGATTTTCAGTCATTCTTCAAAGACCTCAACGAGCAATTGGTGGCCACAGGACATGCCGCCAGATTAGGTATCAAATGCCGCGTTGTGCCTGCTGAAGATTATTTTATAGTGGATGGCCAGCAGGACTATAAAATGGTCAATCTCTTGTATCGCCTCAGGGAAGGACGATGTCCGGAAGTGTTGGCGCAGTTCTCAGAAATAGGGATGGCACTGATGAAAGACTATCTCAAAGAAGAAGTGTCATCCAAGAAAATCATAATATCTACAGAAATAAAGGAGCTGAAGAAAGGACAAGACTTGACATTTAATGCAATTCGATAAACCAATAGACACATACAAATGAAGTTTGCAAGCTATAAAATCAAGGAAAGAATAACATACGGATCCTTGGTAGAGCGGGATGGAAAATTAGGTTTCACAGATATCGGAAAACACCATGGCAAAGATCTCCGCAAATGGATAGAACTGGATGCCATGGACAGGCTGCAAGAGATAGCCAGAGAACTTCCCATAGAATATTTCGAAAGCGAGATTGAATACCTTCCGCCAATACTTACGGGGCAAAAGATAGTCTGCATCGGCGTCAATTATGCCAACCGCAATGCGGAATACAAGGACAACTCGGACTTACCTGAATACCCAAGCGTATTTTTGAGATACCTTGATTCATTTGTAGGACATAACAACAATATTGTACGGCCGCCAGAATCCGAAAAACTCGATTACGAAGGAGAGATTGTCATCATCATTGGAAAGGGTGGTCGGCGCATTCCGAAAGAAAATGCCCTCAATCATATAGCCGGCTTAAGCCTTATGAATGAAGGTACCATCCGCGACTGGGTGAGACACGCCAAATTCAATGTGACTCAAGGAAAGAACTTTGATAACACCGGGGTGATCGGTCCCTGGATGATGACAGCAGATGAAGTAGAGGATTATACCAATCTCGATATCCAGACCCGAGTCAATGGAGAGGTCCGGCAAGATGACAACACTTCGAACCTGATGTTTCCTTTCGACTACATCATTTCATATCTCAGCACTTTCATGACCCTGAAGCCTGGTGATATGATATCCACAGGAACACCCAATGGTGCCGGAGCACGCTTTGATCCTCCCATCTATCTTAAACCCGGTGATATAGTAGAAGTTGAGGCAGCAGGGGTCGGAATATTGAGAAACGGGGTTGAAGATGAACGCCTTTAGAAACCACAGGCATTTCCTACGAAACTAAAAGTAGAAATGCAGTTGCAGACGGACGTTGGAGAAAGGATGAAGAAATAGAGGATGGCAAAATCAAGGCTGTAGTCCCGGCCACCAGGCGAGGATTCCTACGCGCCATTATTTTGGATGCTGGGCAGAAATCACCTGATGAATACTACATACGCCATTATTGATATTATTGGAGCAACAGTTTCAATGGCTATCAACGGTGGTGTTGCCGGCTGGTGGCTGGGAAGAGATTGAATTAATGCTTTAATGCTTTAATGCTTTAATGCTTTAATGCTTTAATGCTTTAATGCCGGAATTTGGAATTAACATGATCAATTCCTTATTCCGGTATTTTTATTTGTAGGATATCCGCAACGATTGGTTGCACTATTGAATTATCGATGCATATCTTATGTTTATCCTATTAGGTTTTGAAGTTTCATTGCCAGCCCCATATCACCACTGATCTTGACTTTTCCACCCATAACAGCCATCATAGGATTTAGGTCCCCTGACTGCAATTGCTGAAGAGTCTCCATGCTCGTTGTGATGGTACAGTCGGCATCTTTATCTTCTGCACTAACGACATTACCATCACCGGAGCCATCAACATAAATGGGCTGACCGTCAAGGACAAATTTGATAGTGCCACCTATAGGACTGGTATTCCCGGCCTGCTTGTTGAATTGTTCTAAAACTGTGTCTAAATTCATTTGAATTATTGCTTTAAATTTATCAATGAGCCAATATGGCTTTATTTTCTTCCGGAATGGTCAGGGCATCAGGATGCATGATCGTCCGAGCCAGGCCATCAATCTTTGTCAGTTCATACTTATAGAAAAACCGCATAGTATGAATCTTGTTGTCATAAAAGGAACTTTCAAATTCTCCGTTGCCTGTCAGCAATGAAACCTTGGCTTGCGTTGCCATTTTCAGCCACTGCCAGGCAATCACAATATGCCCCATCATAAACATGAATGGCGTTGCATCGGCTATATAACGTTCATGGTCCCCTTTCATGGCATATTGCAGGAGATGCATAAGCACATCCTCCAGCTTTTTGGAAGCCGACTTCAACTCTCCTGCATATGTTTTGAGATCATCATGATTCTCGGCTTCACGGATTGTCTGAATCATTTCCTTGGTAAGCAATTTCATAGCTTCTCCATTCTTCATGACTATTTTCCTTCCCAAGAGATCCAGTGACTGAATGCCTGTAGTTCCCTCATATATTGCCATGATCCGTATATCCCTGAAATATTGCTCCAATGGAAAATCGGTGCAGTAACCATAACCTCCCAGTACCTGTAATCCATTACTGATCGATAGGATACCCATCTCTGAAGGATAGGTCTTTGCGATAGGTGTAATCAATTCGAGAAGGTCATGGTACTTGGTACGCTCCTCTTCTGACTCAGATACTTTAGAAAGGTCCTCATAATACGAAGCATGAAGCAATAGCGAAACAGCCCCTTCGGTGATCGCCCTTTGGAAAAGTAACATACGACGCACATCAGGGTGTTTGATAATCAGCGTTTGGTCCGCTTCCTTATTTTTAACGCCACCGGAAAGAATGCGTCTTCCTTGGGGCCTCTCGTTGGCATATTGCAAGGACGCATAGTAAGCTGCTGTAGCGGTGGAGGCTGCCGTAAGGCCGACATCTATACGCGCACCGTTCATCATTTGAAACATACATTTCAAGCCCTTATTCTCAGGACCTACCAGCCAGCCCTTACAGTTATTGTTCTCTCCAAAGACAAGATGGGTTGTACAATAACCCCTCTGCCCCATTTTCTGAAAATCCGCCGCCGTAATGACGTCATTACTTTCCAGGCCATTATCCCCTGTTCTGTATTTAGGTACAGCAAAGAGAGAAATACCTTTCGTGCCCATGGGTGCTCCATCTATTCGAGCCAGGACAAGGTGCACGAAATTTTCACAATACTCATGATCACCGCCACTGATAAATATCTTCTGGCCACTTATATTATAGGAGCCATCTTCATTCGGACTGGCTGAAGTGGTAATGTCAGACAGAGAGCTCCCTGCTTGAGGTTCGGTCAGACACATGGTTCCTCCCCACTCTCCCGAAAGCATTTTGGGAACAAACATGTCAATCAGCTTTTGCTCGCCAAAACTTACAATGAGATTAGCTGAGCCTCCGGTCAAGCCTGTATATCCAGTTAGACTGTTGTTGGCACATTCACCAATGTGTGCCAGGGCCGATGCGATGACATGAGGAATTTGCATACCCCCATGTTCATAATCAAAGGTTGCTCCAATAGCGCCATTCGCACCACAGTACTTCATGATCTCTCCTACGGCTTTATGTACTATGATCTTACCATCTTCAAACCGAGCCGGCTCAGCATCCATTTCCTTGAAAACGGGATACATGCTTTGATCTGCAAATGTTTTGGTGGACTGCAAGAGCAGGTCGAAACTATCCTTGTCATAATCAGAATATCTCGAAAAGGCTGCAAGACCCTCAACTTTTATCAATTCATGCAGGACAAACCTGAGGTGATCCATACTCATATAATCTTCCATAGTAGAGATTTTTATCATTCAGATAAAGAAAGTTAAACCAAGAACTGATTTTCTTCGTTTCTTTACTCGAAGTTAAATTTTAAATTTCCAATTTGCTAAATTCAGCTTCAATTATTCTAAAAGATAGACAAATCTTAAAATCAGATCAACATGACCCACAGGATTAAAAGTCTGGCCGTCCTAGGATCGGGAGTCATGGGCTCCGGAATCGCCTGCCATTTTGCCAATATAGGCATGAATGTCCTCTTGCTCGATATCGTTCCAGACGATCTTAATGACAATGAAACAACTGTTCGTTCAGCGAGAAACAGGATAGTCGATGGGGCCTTGAAAAATGCCATAAAGAGTAAGCCGGCTCCCCTCTATTCAAAGTCCTTTGCCAAACGCATCACTACAGGAAATTTTGAAGATGATTTTGAAAAAATTGGAGAGGCAGACTGGATTATAGAGGTTGTTGTTGAAAACCTTGATATAAAAAGACACATCTTCGAAAAGGTGGAAAAGTATCGAAAGAAAGGTTCGCTGGTGAGTTCCAATACATCAAGTATTCCAATTTACATGCTGGCAGAAGGAAGATCTGAAGATTTCCAAAGACATTTCGCCGGAACGCACTTTTTCAACCCCGTCAGATATATGCCTCTCCTGGAGATCATTCCGCATAAAGGGACAGCTCCAGAGATTACTGAGTTTTATATGGACTTTGGAGACAGGCACCTTGGCAAACAGACCGTGCTCTGCAAAGACACGCCTGCCTTCATCGCCAACAGGATCGGTATTATGTCCGGAATTAAGCTGTTTCAGTTAACGGATAAATATAAAATGCGTATCGAAGAGGTGGACGCCATAACGGGCACTCTTATTGGCAGACCCAATACAGCGACATTCCGACTGCAGGACCTAGTAGGTGTTGATACCGGTGAAAAGGTTTCACAGTTTGTAATGGCCAATGCAAAGAATGATGAGTTTATCGACAGCCTGGATGGTCCAGCAACGCCGAAGTACATAGAGTTCTTACTTGAGAATAAATGGCTAGGCAGAAAATCTGGAAAAGGCTTCTATGAAAAGACATCCCAGAAGGATGAAAATGGCAAGTCGATCATAAATGCCCTCAACCTGGAGACGCTGGAATACGAGCCTTCAGTAAAGCCAAGGCTTGAAGCAGTCAAACAAGCCAAGAATATAGACTTGATTGATAAACGGCTCACGACGCTGGTTGATGGTGACGAACGCGAAAACAAGTTCTTAAAAGAATATTTTGCTGCTCTGTTCGCTTATACCGCCAACAGGATACCTGAAATATCGGATGATGTATTCAGCGTTGACGATGCGATGCGTACAGGTTATATGTGGGGCCATGGGCCATTTGAATACTGGGACCTTCTGGGTCTTGAAAAAGGAATTGCCATTGCAGAGGAATGTGGTGAGTCTATTCCGGCCTGGATCAAAGAGATGCAGGATTCAGGAGCCAATAGCTTTTACCGCTTGCAAAACGGACACAAGCAATACTACGATCTGGAAAGTAAATCCTATAAGAATGTACCATCAGCCCAAGGCTTGATTATTCTTGATGCATTACGCGAAAAAACACCAATTATTAAAAACAGTGAATGTACCGTGCACGATATCGGCGATGGCGTTATGTGCATCGAATTCAGGTCCAAGAGCAATGCGATTGGTGCAGGAATTGGTGAAGCCATGTATGGCGCCGTTAACAAAGCCGAAGAGGAAGGCTGGAATGGTGTAGTGATTGGCAATAATGCCAGGAACTTTACGGTAGGCGCGAACCTCATGAATGTGGGTATGGTAGCCATGCAAAAAGACTTCAAGACGCTGGATGAAATGGTCAATAATTTCCAACAGCTGACCATGTACATGCGTACATCCAAGGTGCCTGTAGTAGTAGCTACCCAGGGCTATGTGTTTGGAGGTGGCTGTGAAATATCCATGCACTGTGATGCAGGGGTCTATGCGGCAGAATCCTATATCGGACTGGTAGAGGTGGGGGTTGGTTTGCTTCCCGGTGGCGGCGGAACCAAAGAAATGGCTGTGCGCGCTTCGGACAGCTTTTTTGAAGGAGACGTGCAGATTCCTACATTAATAGACCATTTCAAACCGGTAGCAACAGCGGCAGTCGCCACATCTGCCCATGAAGGTTTTGAACACAATCTCTTGCTGCGCAACAAAGATGAGGTGTGTGTGAAAACATTTAAAAATATCGGCGTTGCCAAAGAAAAAGTTCTTGAATTAAGTGAAAGATATGTGGCTGGCAATAAAAGAGAAGACATCACTGTTCTTGGAAGAACAGGGCTGTCGGCCTTATACACTGCTATCAATGAGTTCAGATTAGGTAATTACATGTCTGATTACGACGTAGAGATTGCAAGAAAAGTAGCTTACGTAATGTGCGGAGGCGACCTTACAGGCAAGCAACAGGTCAGCGAACAATATCTTCTGGACATCGAACGCGAAGCCTTCCTGAGTCTGCTCGGTAATCAAAAGACCCTGGACAGGATACAGTATATGCTTATGAATAATAAGCCGCTGCGTAACTAATGGCTTCCAAGGTGTCTTGATTAAAGAATCATAGATACTGCTCATTGATTACTTTTCAGGTATAAAGTACATAGTACTAAGTACCAAGAAAAAATGCACAGGTATAAAAATTTGAAAGTTTGGAATGAGTCTCGAGAGCTGGTTAAACTTGTTTATCAAAGCTTGAATCAATTTCCTAAAGAGGAATTGTTTGGACTTACGAGTCAAATTAAACGATCTGTGATCTCTATTTCCAGCAATATTGCAGAAGGTTGTGGCAGAGATACTGACCAACAATTTGCATATCATATAAATGTTGCCCTAGGGTCAAGCTTTGAGTTTGAAAGTCAAATTACTCTGGCCTATGATCTTTCGTTTTTGGCAGAACAGGATTTTGAAAATATATCAATGAGAATCTTTCATATAAAGAATATGCTGATTGGCTTACATAGAAATATTAAAAGCAATTATTCAAAATAATCAGAGTCTTTATACTTAGTACTTTGTACTTATTAAGTAATTATTTTGAAAGGACTGTTATTATTTTTCATCACGTTTAAATCTAAAAAAGAGAGATGAACGCATACATAATCAAAGGCTACCGATCCGCTGTAGGAAAAGCCAAAAAGGGTGGATTCAGAAATTACAGGTCTGATGACCTGGCCGTCGATATAATCAAATACCTCGTATCGCAAGTGCCTGAGCTTGATCCGCGGGATGTGGATGATGTTATCGTAGGCTGTGCCAACCCGGAAGGGGAACAAGGCCTTCAAATAGGTAGATTGATATCTGCACGAGCGCTTGGAAAGGAAGTGCCCGGCATCACCATAAACAGATACTGCGCTTCTGGACTTGAAGCCATCTCAATGGCGGTAGGTAAAATAGCAGCAGGTTTTGGTCACATATATATTGCAGGTGGAACAGAAAGTATGAGTATGATCCCCATGACTGGATACAAACTGGCACCCAGCTACAAAGCGAATATGGAAAACCTCAATTATCATGTCAGTATGGGAGCTACAGCCGAAGCCGTGGCGAAAAAATACAATATCTCCAGGGAAGCTGCCGATGCTTTTTCACTGAAATCACATCAAAACGCCGCAAAAGCAATTGATGGAAGCCTTTTCAAAGATGAAATAGTGCCTGTTACCGTAGAAGATGTATTTGTAAAAGATGGACTGCGCATGGAATCCTCACATGTTGTAGATACCGATGAAGGAGTAAGAAGAGATACCTCCCTAGAAGGTCTGTCCCGACTCAGGCCTGCCTTTAAAAAAGAGGGTGTAGTGACTGCAGGTAACTCATCACAAACATCTGATGGTGCTGCATTTACGCTGGTGGTTAGTGAAGAAATGGTCAAGCAATTGAACCTTAAACCTGTGGCGCGTCTTGCGGCCTGTGCGGTAGGCGGTGTTGACCCCCTTTATATGGGTATAGGTCCTTGTGTGGCCATTCCCAAAGCACTGAAACAGGCCGGATTGAAACTGAATGATATCCAGCTCACAGAACTTAATGAAGCTTTTGCCACACAAGCACTGGCCGTCATCCAGGAAGCTGGATTGAATCCGGAAACCGTCAATGTCAATGGCGGTGCAATTGCACTCGGCCACCCTCTAGGATGTACGGGAGCAAAACTGAGCATTCAATTGCTCAATGAGATGCAAAGAAGAAATAACAAATACGGTATGGTCACAGCTTGCGTCGGTGGTGGTCAGGGCATTGCAGGAATATTCGAAAATCTGGCCTGATCGATATGGAAAATGCCTTAGCTCAATTCAATTTAGACGGCCGCACAGCTCTTGTGACAGGGGCTTCTCGCGGTATTGGCAAAAGCATAGCCGCCTTATTAGCTGAAGCAGGTGCCTCGGTAATCGTCAGCAGCCGAAACCAGGAGGCTGTGGACCAGGTGGCGGAAGAACTGAAAGATAAAGGGCTATCAGCAAAGGCTAAAGCCTGCCATGTAGGGAAAGCGGAAGAACTGAAGCAACTTGTAAATTTTACTGCAGAGGCATTTGGAGGTATTGATATCCTGGTAAACAATGCCGCAACCAACCCTTACTTTGGTCCTATTGAAACCATGTCTGAAGAGCTCTTCGACAAGATCATGAACGTCAATGTCAAAGCGGCTTTCAGCCTTTCAAATTTGTGTTATCCCCACTTCAAAAGCAAAGGCAAAGCGAGCATTATCAACATTGCTTCTGTTGAAGGATTCAGACCCTCCCCCGGCCTATCCGTTTACAGTGTCAGCAAGGCAGCTCTGCTTATGCTGACTAAATCACAAGCCAAGGAATGGGGTAAGGACAATATCAGAAGCAACTCGATTTGCCCGGGACTTATAAAAACAAAATTCAGCCAGGCTATCTGGGCCAATGATGCCTTTCTCAAGAACTTTACGAAGCACATCCCTTCAGGCCGCATAGCTGAAGCAGAGGAGATGGCTGGGCTCGCCTTATTCCTGGCCTCCGATGCTTCCAGTTACTGTACAGGTGCTGCATTTACAGCTGATGGAGGTTACCTGATATAATATTATAGCTATATTGAGATAAGCAAGAATTGCTTATATGAATTTCGAATATTCTAAAAACGCAGTTGAATGGCAGTCCAGATTGCTTTCTTTCATGGACGAGCACATCTATCCCCGCGAACAAGCCTACAGGGATTTTACCTCTGAAAATGAATGGCAGGAATTTCCTGATATGGAATTTTTAAAAAACCAGGCTCAATCCAAAGGTCTGTGGAATCTTTTTCTCCCAAAGGAATATAAGCCTTACAGTCCAGGACTCAGCAACCTGGAATATGCTCCGCTGGCAGAAATTATGGGTCGCGTACTCTGGTCATCTCAGGTATTCAATTGTTCTGCCCCGGACACAGGCAACATGGAGGTCCTGGCACGCTATGGTTCTGAAGAGCAAAAAAAACATTATTTAACTCGATTATTTGACGGAAGCATACGATCAGCTTTTTTAATGACAGAGCCTGACGTTGCCTCTTCTGATGCCAGTAACATTCAGTGTTCTATAGAAAAAAAGGTAGATCACTATCTGGTGAACGGCCGAAAATGGTGGTCCACCGGTGCGATGCATCCGAAAGTGGCACTTTTTATTGTCATGGGTAAAACCAACCCTGAAGCTGACAAGTACCATCAACAGTCCATGATCCTGGTGCCCGCAGATGCTGAAGGTATTACCATTGTGCGGCCTCTTAAGGTTTTTGGTTTTTATGAATCGCCTGAGGGCCACGCTGAAATAAATCTTGAAAATGTTAAAGTACCCCTTGAGAATATCATACTAAAAGAAGGGGCTGGCTTCAGTATAGCACAGGGTCGTCTTGGACCTGGACGAATACATCATTGTATGCGATTGATAGGCACAGCACAAAGAGCTATGGAAATGATGTGTGCACGTGCGAATGAGCGCAGGGCATTTGGCAAGTCCTTTGGAGACTTTAGCAGCATACGGGAGATTATCGCGACCAGCCGCTGTGAAATCGAGCAAGCTCGTCTTCTTACCCTGGCGGCAGCCGATAAAATTGACCGGGCAGGTAACAAAGAAGCCAAAGATCTGATCGCTATGATCAAGATCGTTGTGCCTTCCATGGCTTGCCGTGTTGTAGACAGGGCTATTCAGATTCATGGTGGCCTTGGGTTTTGCCAGGACACCCCCTTGGCAGAATATTATGCCTATGCGCGCGTCCTGCGTATGGCGGATGGTCCCGATGAGGTGCACCGCTACCAACTGGGAAGGAACATGATAAAAAAGTTCAGTTCATGATATTCCCAATTGGGGACGATAATATTATTGGAGGCCATAAGCCATTGGTAAGCTATTCATTAATACTCATCAATATATTCATTTTTGTTTACGAGCTAAGACTTGGACTTTCAGCAGAATCATTTATTACACATTACGGTATGATCCCGGCTGAAATATGGGCAGGTAAAGAGTATTACACTATTCTGAGCTCCATGTTTTTGCATGCCGGTTGGATGCATCTTATTGGCAATATGCTGTTCCTATGGATATTTGCCGATAATATAGAGGCTGTAATTGGCAGTGCCCGATTCAGTTTGTTTTATTTCATAGGGGGCACAGTCGCTGCACTTATTCACATGTTGGCAGATCCTCTTTCCATGATTCCTTCCGTAGGAGCTAGTGGCGCGATCTCTGCGGTAATGGGTGCCTACCTGATATTATTCCCCCGCTCCCGCGTCAAACTTGTTTTTATCATTTTTTTTACTCGTTTTCAATTACCTGCTACACTATTTCTGGGGTTCTGGTTTCTTCAGCAACTCTCAAGTGGTATGGGAAGCATCGGCCAACAAGGCATGGGAGGGATTGCCTGGTGGGCGCACATCGGTGGATTTGTTTACGGTATTCTCGCTGGATACATCATAAAAAGGGCTTATGGCCACCTTTATTATTACGGAGATGGAAATCCGCGAGGATTTTAGTTAAATTTTCATTAAAAGAGCTTACCCTATAATACTTTGCTATATGAAATCCGTCTTCAATACAGAGCTTGAGTTTTTCATAAAAAGAATTGGAATTGATCAGCATTTGTAAAGGGGCGGCCTTAAATGAACTGTCCCTTTATTCTTTGAGCGTGTTTCGTCGTCATTAATTACAGAAAAAATCCCTAAATTACCTCTCACAAAAACAGATCAAAATGGCAGTACGAAGACCTTTTAACCTGCAGAAATGGATTGATGAACACCGGGAAGAGCTGAAGCCCCCTGTAGGAAATAGAAACCTTTACAAAGATGCCGGAGACTATATAGTTATGATCGTTGCCGGCCCCAATGCCCGCAAGGACTATCACTATAATGAAACAGAAGAGTTGTTCTACCAGATCGAAGGCGACATAAATGTGCGTATCCAGGAAGATGGAAAAGCCGTCGATATTCCTGTAAGAGAAGGAGAAATGTTCCTCTTGCCCGCCAAGGTGCCCCACTCCCCAATGCGATCAGAGGGTTCAATTGGCCTGGTCGTAGAACTGAAAAGAACATCTGATGAAAAAGACGGACTAATGTGGTTTTGTGATAATTGCAATACCAAGCTTCACGAAGACTATTTTAAGTTGACCAATATTGAAAAGGATTTTCTGCCACGATTCAAAAACTTCTACGAGTCTGAAAACCTTCGAAAATGCCCGAATTGTGAGGCAGTCATGGAGGCTGACAAGAGATTTGTAGGTTGACATATGGCTGTATATTTCGCTTCAGATTTCCACCTTGGATTAGATACACGCATTCCCAGTAAAGAGAGGGAAAAGATGATCGTCCGCTGGCTTGACAGCATCATCGATGATACAGAAGCCCTCTATCTTTTGGGTGACCTTTTCGATTATTGGTTTGAATACGCGTCCGCTGTACCCAAAGGGTATATCCGACTATTGGGAAAGCTGGCAGAATTTACGGAAAGAAAAATCCCTGTTCATATTTTTTGCGGGAATCACGACTTCTGGATGTTTGACTACCTTGAAAAAGAACTGGGTGCCATAATTCACAAAAACCCTATAGATGTAAACATCAATGGACTGAAATTTCAGATAGGACATGGTGATGGCTTAGGCCCCGGTGACAGAGGATATAAATTCATTAAAAAAATATTTTCAAACAAGCTTAACCAATGGCTTTTTGCACGCATTCATCCCAATACAGGCTTAGCCATCATGAAATGGTTCAGCAGACGCTCACGGGAATCCGAAATGGATGTGATTGCTTTTAAAGGCCCTGATAAGGAATGGTTGATACAATATGCGGAAGGAGAACTGAAAAATAAATATGTAGATTTCTTTGTTTTTGGTCATCGACACTTAAGTATCGATTATACTCTGAGCAATGGGAAAACCCGTTATATCAATACCGGCGACTGGATTCATCATTTCAGCTATGCACGATTGGAGAACCAAAATATGGAATTGCTCAAATTAAGCTAATCAATCACTATGGGCTTAATTTACAATATACCATTCGGGCAATTATTGCTGCTATTTTTTTCCGCACCTGTCCTGAATAAATAAAGTCGTAAGGGAACCCAGCCTATTTAATCACAGGAACATATACTACGTTAAGCACAGATGACTTCCAAAACATAGATCTGCCGAATGATCAAAAAAATTTAAAAAAAATTGACAAAAACCTGAATCCTGTATGTGACTATTCTTTTTTAGCCTTGGTGAAGTCACGGAGCTGGACTTATAGAATCCTTACAAGCTCATAGTCTTCTTCTCGGACTATCAGCCCCATCCTCTCCCTTGACAATACCCTTTTGGAAATCAATCCTCTCAATTTTGAAGAAGTAGGCTTTTGGAATATAACCAGTGTTACACCGTCGCCTGACAAGCATATTTGGATTTATGACCCTGTCAATTTAAAAATCCTAAAAACCAACGAATCAAAAGAAGATGTTCGTGATTTTCAATTGAGTAAGTCCAATGAACTTTACATACTTGATGCCGTGGGCGTAAGAAAAATCAAGCTTAATTGATAAGAGCCGTCCATACACTCAACCGGCCACTATCCAACTGAGTCCATATCGGTCTGACCCTTCCCTTATATACGCTAATATCATTATAATCGCCAAAAAAGATAGCAGCTGTAGGTGTAAAGCTTGACGCGTTGATCTTGACATTCCTAAAACTCTTACCCCCATTATCAGACCAGGCCAAGTAGACATCTGTGGTATTGTCATTATGATGCCGCCTGTCATAAAAAACAATATATATATATCCTGTAGACTGGTCAACTTCCATCCAGCTTAGAAATTGGTGTTTACCCGCTTTATCATTGTTAACCCTTATGGCTTTGCTCCAGCTTTCTCCTTCATCATCCGAAACTGCCAGCCAAACATCGGTGTCGTCAGTGCCATTGCTCTGATCTGTCCAGTTAACGTATACATTCCCGCAATATTTTCCACCACTTATATCAGCCACTGTCACAGGCAATCCATTGCATCTCATCAAGCCGGGTATGTTATAGGACCATCCTCCGGGCTGATCCCCTACAAGGATATCTTTCTCCAGCCATGTCGCCCCTTTATCATAGGATTTGTCGAAATAAATCTTTTCATCATAGGACCATGCAATATATAATTGCCCCTCTGGACCCAAGGCCGGCACTGCACCTTCTGTTGTCTGATCATCATCAAGACAATCCCCTTCAAATTGGCTGATAACATAAGGAAATGACCAGGTTTCTCCCCCATCTTCCGATTTCGAAAACAGAATCCTGGACCGATCCGATTCCAATGGGCTGTTGTATAAGTCAAACTCCGTCCAGCTTATATAAATACTGTTATCCCTTGGGTCAATGACCATCCATTGCTTGTCCTGGTCTTTTGGAGACCTAGGCAATGTAAAGCTGCCATCATTCCAGGTATTACCGCCATCCTCAGACTTCTGGATGACTATTCTGTCCAAGAATGCCGTATCCCTGAAAGGCCTTCCATTAGGGTTGGAAAGATGGGCATAATAAAAATTACCCTCATAATCTGCCCTTATAACGGGATCCCCGTATACGCCGTAAGTGGATTTCATCCTGTCTTTAGTCCAGCTCAATCCACCATCATTTGATACATATACTTTATCAAGAATAGCACCGGCTACGACATTATCAGGGTTTGTTGGATTGATTGAAATACTCGGCTCACAGGGGCTGAAAAAATTTCCCTGATCAATTAAAACAGCTTTAATTTCTGCGCCTGTCAAATCAGACGCTCTATCCTGCATGGATTTGCGCGTACAACTAAAAAATAAAATGATAATAAGAGAGAATAGAATTAGATTTCTCATGAAAAGCACTAAACAGTCATGATATCTTTCTCCTTAGCCTCAAGTAACTTGTTGATCGTATCTGTATACTGGTCAAGCAAGTCCTGTACTTTTGATTCCCTGCGCTTGCCCTGATCCTCGGGGAAGCCATTCTTGACCTCTTGCTTGATTGTATTGAGAATCTTATGACGCTCATTTCGAATACTAACCTTGGTTTCTTCAGCAAGGCTTTTAGTCATTTTTACGAGTTGCTTACGACGCTCTTCCGTTAAGGGCGGAATAGAAACCCGAACGAATTCACCATCGTTCATTGGAGTAAGTCCAAGGTTGGCAGCGAAGATAGCCTGCTCTATAGGTCCCAGCATTGTCTTTTCCCAGGGTTGTATAGCAATAGTTCTGGAATCCGGGGTTGACACATTGGCTACCTGGTTGAGCGGTGTCGGGTTTCCGTAGTAATCAACCATGATGCCGTGCAACATTGCTGGCGAAGCCTTCCCTGTTCTTACCTTTAACAATTCATCTTTGAGATGCTGGATTGCTTTATCCATGCCATTCCTGCCGTCTCCAAATGCTTTATCAATAGCTTCACTCATAATTCAAAATTTTATATGTATTAAAGATAATGGAAAAGATGCATCTATCAAATCCATCAAAAAATTGCGGGGTTGGAAGCGAAAGCTAGACTTAATCGCGTGATCCCATAAACCTTAAAAGGAAATATAGAAATGCCGCCAAAGCACCCAAAGCACTGACAACATAAGTCATGGCAGCCCACCACAGAGCCTTCCGTGCACCTTCATATTCCGCACCATGTGTCATTCCTGTACTGTCAAGATATGCCAATGCTCGACGTGAGGCATCAAACTCTACTGGCAGTGTTACAAGAGCAAACAATGCTGTTATTCCAAAAGAGATGATCAATATCAATAAGACCAGGGAACTCTGAGCCCCCATTCCAAGAAAGAATATACCTCCCATAAAAAGAAACTGCTGTGCTGCCGCAGAGATCTGTACAATCGGCACCAAGTTGGATCTCATCTGCAACATGGGGTAATTTTGCGCATCCTGAACGGCATGCCCGCACTCATGAGCAGCAACAGCTGCTGCAGAAATGGATCGACTGTTATAAACCGGCTCACTCAAGGCTATGGTTTTTGTCTTGGGATTATAATGATCTGTCAGCGCACCCCTACCCGGAACAATCTTTACATCGTGAATGCCGTAATGATTGAGCATGGCCTGGGCAATCTCGCGGCCCGACATATTATTTCTAAGGCTGTAATTGCTGTATTTGGCAAATACAGCCTTGAGGCGGCCACTCATGACCATACCTATAACAGAAAAGAATCCAATAATAATTATGTATCCTATCATTTTACTTTGTCTTTATAATATCAAATCCTGTATAATCTCTCAATACCTCAGGTATAACAATACCCTCGGCAGTTTGATTATTTTCAAGCAATGCTGCGATGATGCGGGCTAAGGCCAGGGCACTACCGTTCAGTGTATGCGCCATTCTCCTCTGACCCAGCTCATCCTTGAATCTCAGATTCAGCCTGTTGGCCTGAAAAGCTTCAAAATTGGAAACAGAACTCACTTCCAGCCACTTCTTTTGCGCTGCCGAAAAGACTTCAAAATCATAGGTCAAGGCGGAAGCGAAGGTCAAATCTCCACCACATAAACGCAATATGCGGTACGGCAGTTCCAGCTTTTGGAGAAGTCCTTCTACATATTTGACCATTTCGTCCAAAGTATCATGTGATTTGTCAGGATGCTGCACTTGGACGATCTCTACCTTATCAAATTGATGGACCCTGTTCAGCCCTTTTACATCAGAACCATACGATCCAGCCTCTCGCCTGAAGCATTGTGTATAGGCTACATACCTAAAAGGAAAATCTTCAGGGCGTACCATTTCATCTCTCAAGATATTGGTGACTGGAACTTCTGCTGTGGGAATAAGGTAGAGTGCATCTTTTTCTATAGCATACATCTGTCCTTCCTTATCCGGCAGACTCCCTGTGCCTATTCCTGAGGCTTCATTGACGAGGAGGGGCGGCACAATCTCTTCATAACCTTGTTCCAGTGCCTGATCGATAAAAAAATTAATCAGTGCTCTTTGCAAGCGGGCACCCTGGTTTCTGAAAACCGGAAAACCTGCCCCAGTAATCTTTACGCCCAATTCAAAATCGAGGATTCCATATTCTTTGGCTAAATCCCAATGGGCTTTTGCCCCTTCAGCCAACTGAGGCATTTCACCTGTCCAGCCCTTAATCACAACATTATCTTCATCTGATAAACCCTTAGGCACTTTGGTATGCGGAACATTGGGCACTTTGTATAAAAGCTCCAGGAGCGATTGTTTGAAATCACTCATGGATTTTTCATTAGCTGAAATATCCTCTTTGAGTGCTTCAACATTCTTCTTTGCGGCATCGGCTTCATCTCGCTTGCCATCTTTATATAACTGTCCGATCTCTTTGGACAGACGATTTCTTTCAGATAACAACTGGTCGTTTTGTGTCTGCACCTTTTTACGGTAATCATCCAATTCGACAATCTTATTCAAAATCAAAAGCTGGTCATCATTCCACCCTCTTTTTTTGAGCCCTTCTATGACTTTCTCCTTCGAATTTCTAATCCTGTTAATACTCAGCATATGCATCAGTTTCTAAGCGAACAAATATACTACAATGAAAGTCTAAAACTTCCTTAAAATATTACGAGAAGCTTTAAGAATAGTTGCTTTACATGCCACATTTCAAAATTCCCTGGGAGCTAATAAATTGTAAACTGGCTTGTTTATTTCAACGGAATAGGTTTATTTTGCAGAGAATTCGCACTTTGAATCTTTCATCTATCGCGAATTCTCTAAGAATTTCCCTCATACTTATTCAGATTACAAAATCTTATAACTTAAACCACTTAATTACTTCATATCATGTATGATATCCTACAATTGAATGAAATGCTCGTTCCAGAGCTTAAAGAAATCGCAGAACAACTCGAACTAAAAGGCTACAAAAAACTAAGCAAACAAGACCTTATTTATAAAATTCTTGACCACCAGGCTGTTGCCGGTGGAAGCATAGAAAAGGCTGTCGAGAAACCACAAGCCCCAGATAACGGAGAAAGCGACGAAAAAAAGGAAGAAACGACGAAAAAGAGAAGGAGAAGGCCAGATGCTAAAAAGGACAACCAAAAGTCCGAGAGCAGAGAGCCTGGAGAAAATAGAGAGCCAAAAGAGAACATAGAACCCAAAGAGCCGAAGCAGGAATCTGTCTCTGGTGAAGAAACAGCTCACAAACAGCATCATAACAACGACAAGAGAGGAGACAAAAGAGAGCATAAGAAAAAAGAAGAAACGACGAAAAAGTTCAACGTCGATATGGATGGCGTGATTGAAGGTGCCGGTATCCTTGAGATGATGAGTGATGGTTATGGCTTCCTCAGGTCTGCCGATTACAACTACCTGTCTTCACCAGATGATATATATGTTTCACCCTCACAGATTAAACTTTTTGGCCTAAAAACAGGAGATACTGTCCAGGGAGCTATAAGACCTCCAAAGGAAGGAGAGAAATACTTTGCTCTTCTGAGAGTTTCTAAAATCAATGGTCTCGATCCCGAAAAAACAAGGGAGCGTATTCCATTTGACTACCTGACGCCTTTGTTCCCGGAAGAAAAGTTCAATCTGTGTTCGCATCCTGCCGGAAAAGACTACGGCAACAGAATGATCGACCTCTTCACTCCTATTGGTAAAGGACAAAGAGGTCTTATAGTAGCACAACCTAAAACAGGTAAGACTTTCCTATTGAAGGATATCGCCAACGCCATTGCTGACAATCATCCTGATTGTTACATGATTGTACTACTGATTGACGAAAGACCTGAAGAAGTAACAGACATGCAGCGTTCGGTTAAGGCAGAAGTAATTGCTTCTACTTTTGATCAGCCGGCAGAAAATCACGTGCGCGTGGCTAATATAGTTATTGAAAAAGCGAAAAGAATGACCGAAAGTGGCCATGATGTTGTAATCCTTCTTGATTCAATCACGCGTCTGGCTCGCGCATACAATACCGTTTCACCATCATCCGGTAAAGTACTATCGGGTGGTGTCGAGGCAAATGCCCTTCAAAAGCCTAAGAAATTCTTTGGTGCTGCCCGTAAGATAGAAAACGGTGGATCACTGACAATTCTGGCAACGGCATTGACAGATACCGGTTCTAAAATGGACGAAGTTATCTTTGAAGAATTCAAAGGTACCGGTAACATGGAATTACAGCTTGACAGAAGCCTTGCCAACAAAAGAATGTATCCTGCGATCGACCTTGCTAAGTCGAGTACGCGCAGGGAAGATTTGCTTTTGGAAGAAGGCATCCTGACTCGAATGCATGTATTGCGTAATCACCTTGCTGATATGAAGCCGGATGAGGCCATGGCATTCCTTAAAAAGCATATGAATGGGACAACCAGCAATGAAGAATTCCTGGTTACCATGAATGGTTAATTTATTAAAGTAAAAAGCGAAAAGGGTGTTGGTTATTGTTTAAATAAATAATACCTTTGCCATCCTTTTAAAAAGGGGATTAAAATAAAGAAACACATTTATCATGAAAAGGACTTTTCAACCATCCAAAAGAAAGAGGGTCAACAAGCATGGCTTCCGAGCGAGAATGGCGACTAAAAATGGTCGTAAAGTTCTTGCCAACAGAAGGGCTAAAGGCCGTCACAAGCTGACTGTTTCTGACGAAATGCACAGCAAATAACCAAGGATCCCCCTATCCATCTGGGTAATACCACAAATATTTATGACATTTTTACTTCCTTTGAGTCGTTACTAGTATGACTCCTCAATTTACATTAGTGGCCGGGGAAAGGCTCAAATCAAAAAAGCTTATAGGCCGTCTTTTTGACGATGGCCTATCCCAGTTTTATTATCCTTTCAAGCTGCTTTACCTTCTGCAGTCCAATGAAGAGCACAAAGAACCCCTTCAATTTGGTATATCCATCCCTAAAAAAAAGATAAAATCGGCCGTTTCCAGAAACAGGCTGAAAAGACAAAGCCGCGAAGCTTACCGGCTCAATAAATCCCAGCTGAAGGCCAGCCTGGAAAGCTCTGGTAAAAAATTAGCTTTAATGTTCATCTACATTGAGGCAGAAGAAAAAAATTATTCCGTTATTGAGAGGAGCATCATAAGACATCTTGATGAATTGCTTAAGAAATACGGTAACCATACTCCTGACAGGCTTTCTCAGCATCTGTAGCCTTAACAGTCAGGTTTTCCTTCAACTGGAACGACCCAATATCCCGCAGTCAAAAAAGTTTGTGGCCGGCGACATCTTGGAATACCAGGTTTCACAATATCCGGGCGTGTGGAAAAAACACATCATCGTTGACCTCAAAGCAGACGCCCAAATTATTGTTCTTGATGACCAGTTTTTCCATACCTCCGATTTCTCTTATTTAAGATTTTGGCACCCCGGTGTCGTAAAGTTGGGTGACGGAATCTTGAAGTTCAGTGCAGGCTGGTACCTGTTTGGAGGTATTGCGACCGCGGCTGCTCCCAATTATACCATGAGCAAGCGGGAAATTATTATCGGGGCAAGTTCTACTGCTGTCGGCTTACTTTTACGGACATTATTCAAAAAATCTAAGCTAAGGCTGGGCAATAAGCACCGCTTACGCGTCATGGATACGCGGATGAGCCCGGGAAAGGGATTTTAATTCTCAATAAGATATTTCACTGCTTCAGCATATCCGCCTGTGCCCTTGCCTATCACATGATGCTGACAACATTCCTTCAAATAAGAGCTATGTCTGTATGACTCCCTGGCATAGATATCTGAAATATGCAATTCAACCACGGGCGAACGTATCGCCCTTACAGCATCAGCAATCGCAATGCTGGTATGTGTATACGCTCCCGCGTTCAATATTATACCATCTGCCTCAAAGCCATATTTATGCAAAAGATCAATGAGCTCTCCTTCATGATTGCTCTGGTAGTGAATAATAGAATGCTCCTTGAACGCGTCTTTCAAAGCCTGGATGATTTCATCAAGTGTTAGGGTGCCATAAATGGATTGATCCCTTATGCCAAGCAAATTGAGATTTGGGCCATTAAGTATAAGTATTTTCTTTCTTGAACTCATTGTTAAGATACTCCCTTACAAGGCTACTTCCGATAAGAATTTAATACGTACCATATGAATTTCTTCCGGCCGGATATCATCTTCCTCGAGTTCTTCAATGGCGTTATCGACAGAGTCCGACTCGGCATCAGAAAAATAATCAAATATATCCTCTACGACAGACTCGTCAATATTTTCATCAATGTAGTAATTGATATCCAGTTTTGTTCCTGAGCCTACTATTTGACCCATCTCATAGAGGAGTTCCCCCAGGGAGATATTGAGACTTGAAGCGATATCTTCCAATGGCAATTTCCTGTCGACACCCTGAATAATTGTAATCTTGGATTTTGACTTATTAGCAACCTGTTTGATCACAAAATCATCAGGCCTGTCAATGTCATTCTCTTCGACATAGTCTTTGATCAATTCGAGAAAAGGCCCTCCAAATTTGCGGGCTTTGGCCTGGCTGACTCCTGATATCTTCAACATATCATCCATAGAGATCGGATAATAGCTCGCCATGTCCTGCAAGGCCGATTCTGAAAATATTATCCAGGGCTGCAGTTTGAGTCTCTTCCCTTCAGACTTTCTAAGATCTTTAAGCATGTTAAGCAGGGTGTCATCCAGAGCTGCTCCGCCCCCGGAAGAGGTGGCAACAAAATCGCCTTCTGCCTCGGAAAAGTCCCTGTTAAGCGGGATATGAATAGCTGTTTTTGCCTTGATAAATCCTCTCCCCTTATCCGTAATTTTTAAAACTCCATATTCTTCAATCTCTTTATACAGAAGATTATGCAAAATCGCCTGTCTGAGTATACTATGCCAAAACAATTCGCCTTTATCCTTGCCAGAACCAAAATTGGGCTTTCTGTCAAAGTTGAAGGTCTTGATATCCTGGGAGTTCTTTCCTACCATGAAATCGACCAGCAGTTTAACCCCATATCGCTCGTTGAGCTCATCAACAAGTTGTATCATCACATCCATTTCCGCCGTGACATCCTGAGTCTCTCTTGGGTGCTTGCAGTTGTCACAATTCTTGCCGCAATCCCTGGCATCAAAGTCTTCTCCAAAATAATGTAAAAGGAATTTTCGTCTGCATGAGCTGGTCTCCGAATACGCAATGATCTCTTCCATCAATTGTGTAGCCAACTCTTTTTCGGCGACGCCTTTATCCCGCAGGAATTTTTCAAGCTTCAGGATATCCTTATATGAATAGAAAGCAATGCAATGGCCTCCAAGTCCATCTCTTCCAGCCCTGCCTGTCTCCTGGTAATAATTCTCGATACTCTTGGGTATATCATAATGGATGACAAATCGAACATCCGGCTTGTCTATGCCCATTCCAAATGCAATGGTTGCAACAATAACATGAACTTCTTCCATGAGAAAGTCATCCTGTACCTTATTCCGCGTTTTAGCATCCAGTCCAGCATGATAGGGTGCAGCTACTATGCCATTAAGCTGAAGCACCTTGGCTATCTCTTCTGTTGATTTTCGGGATTGCGCATACACAATGCCTGACTGAGAAGGTTTTGTCTTTAAGAATTGAACGATTTCCTTCAGACTTTGATCTTTACTCAACTTGGGTCGAATCTCATAAAAGAGGTTTTTCCTGTTAAAGGAAGATTTATAGATGGCAGGATCACGCATCTCAAGGTTTTTGACGATATCCGACTGTACCTTAGGCGTAGCCGTTGCCGTCAAAGCTATAACAGGAATATCATCAGATATGCCTTTAACCATTTGCCTTATTTTCCTGTATTCCGGCCGGAAGTCATGGCCCCACTCTGAAATACAGTGAGCTTCATCAACGGCAATGAATGAAACATTGGCGTCCTTGAAAAACTGGATATTTTCTGACTTGGTCAAGGTCTCAGGAGCAATGAAAACCATTTTGGTTTTTCCGCTGAGAATATCATCCTTGACCTGCTTCATTTGAGTTTTACTCAGAGAAGAATTTAAAAAGTGTGCAACCTCAACATCATCACTGAATCCCCTAATGGAATCTACCTGGTTCTTCATCAAAGCTATGAGCGGAGATATAATGAGTGCGGTACCTTCGAGCATGAGAGCCGGCAACTGATAACATAAAGACTTCCCACCACCTGTAGGCATAATAACAAAAGTGTCTTTGCCAGCCAGTATGCTTGCAATGATTTTTTTCTGATTTAATTTGAAGTGATCAAATCCAAAAAATCGTCCTAAAGCTTCTTTGAGTTGTATGCCACCAACTCCCGCTTCATTTACTTCCATTAACTGCTTTTATAATTTTTCTGTTTTTCGACTCTAACGGCTCACAAAAACAAAACCGTATAAGCTAAAAAGGTACGAATTATATCTTGCTTGGCCGAATTAATATGCCTTTATACACATTTATGATTACAGATCTCTCATGACTCCTAATAGGCTTTCATTCAAGCATTTGTAAATCAAGGCTATATAGATAAGTTTTGACAATTAAAGTTTAGAATTCGAAAGGCCTGTTAGGCCTATGCACCTAAACTTATATCCGTTGCCAACGAGCTTTCTGAGAAGTAAAATGGCAGGAGCGGTCATCAGCATGAAAGAGAGAGCTATCGACACGTATACCTCCTTTTGAATTCAGTCCTGTGTGGATAGCCAGAACATAGTCCATAGGGACCTGGGCAAGCTACATAAAAACACAAGTAAGCCATGCAGGTCTTACCGTATTACCATGGCCTTGACCACCCTTATTGCACGCTCAAATAATTTAAAAAATTGCTTAAGCCTAATGTGTTTTATATCTTGTGGAGCCTAAATCTGTTATGCTCAAAACCTCTGAAATAAGGCACAGCTACAAGGGAACACAAAGTTTCACTTTCCCCGAGATCAAATGCGAAGAATCTTCAAGTTTGATGATTCTCGGAAAGTCGGGCGTTGGTAAAACCACTCTCCTGCATATTCTTGGTGGTATGTTCAAACCGCTGAGTGGTGATGTTTCAATAAACGGAACTTCGATTTATACACTCAGAGGAAACAACCTTGATACATTCAGGGGACAAAATATTGGCATCGTTTTTCAGAAACCCCACTTCGTCCAATCCTTGACGGCTGAAGAAAATCTTATGCTGGCACAAAAGATGGCTGGTAATAGCGTGAGCACCAATACTGTTCATGAGCTCCTACAACAACTCAATCTTGACCATAAGGCAAAGGCTTTAAGTTATAAAATGAGTCAGGGTGAACAGCAGAGGCTTTCCATTGCGCGGGCTATCATCAACAAGCCCGGGCTTATCCTGGCAGATGAACCCACTTCGGCCCTTGATGATGAAAATTGTAAAAAGGTTGTTGAATTGCTGGAAGATCAGTCTGAACAGTTGAAAGCGGCATTGGTCATTGTAACACACGACAACCGCCTCAAGCAGTATTTTAAAAATCATATAGAGCTGAGTTGATATGAATCTGTTTAAACTGGCTTGGAAAAATATTACCCACAACCCCTTGAGCCTCTTGCTTAATATGGTTCTTCTTACCCTGGGTATAGGCCTGATCAGTTTTATCCTTTCTGTAAATACTCAACTCAAAGACAAATTCGAAAAAAACCTGGCTGATATTGATTTGGTCATCGGTGCCAAAGGCAGTCCACTGCAATTGATCCTTTCATCTATGTACCACATCGATGCACCAACAGGTAATATCTCCATTGATGAAGCAAAACCGTTCCTGCGTGAAGGGCATCCCCTGATCAAGAGATCGGTTCCACTATCGATGGGCGACAGCTATAAGGGTTACAGGATAGTAGGTACGGACCACAGTATACTCGAACTGTATGATGCCAAGGCATCAGAAGGAAGGCTCTGGTCAAATCTTCTGGAAGTAACTATCGGCAGTGTGGTTGCCAGCAATCTCGACCTTGGCCTCGGTGCTAAATTCCAAAGCTCTCACGGTTTTAATGATGATGAAGACCTCGAACATGAGCACGGCACCTTTGTCGTTGTCGGAATTCTCGAACCGACAGGAAGTGTGATTGACCAATTGATTTTGTGCAATACAGAATCGGTATGGGAAGTGCACGATCACCATGAAGAAGCAGAGTCGGCAAAGGAAGAGGACCACAGTCACGATGATCATGAAGAACATGATCATGAGCACGAGCACGACCATGCCGGGCATGAGCACAGCGAGTATGAGCATGACAATCATGACCATCGCAATGATATGAGTCGCTCCCAATTGCTTGAACATGGCGAAAAAGAAATTACAAGCATCCTGGTCCAATACACCAGTAAGACCAACTTTCAGGCTTTGTCTATGCCCAGAAACATCAATGAAAACACAGATCTTCAAGCCGCTTCGCCGGCCTATGAAATAAACCGTCTCTACGACATGATGGGCACCGGAACAAGGGCCTTACAGCTCATCGCTGTATTGATTGCCATCGTATCAGCGATCAGCATTTTTGTATCGCTACTCAATTCCCTAAAACAGAGAAAATACGAGTTATCCCTCATGCGTGTTTTGGGCGGAAAAGCCAGAACCCTTCTCAGTCTTATTCTTCTTGAAGGTATCATTATGTCATTATTGGGATTTGTTTTGGGTATCCTGGCATCCCAGCTTTCGATGGCGGCAATGGCTGGAAGCCTTGCCGACAGGTATAATTATGAATTTTCTTCCTGGCAATGGCATGGCAGCGAATGGTATTTGTTGGCTGCCTCCGTCGGGATTGGATTCCAGGCAGCAGTGCTGCCGGCGCTTATGGCATACAATACGGATATACATGAAAACCTGTCTGACGCTTGAATATTAACCCTGTCTTAAGCAACATATCGCATAATTTGTTGTCATATTTGTTAGTACAATGAAAATAAATTGAAAATCTTAAGTCTGTTTTTCTTTCTCGTTCTATCGGCAAATGCACAGGGACAAGTCAGTGATGACCACTGGGCTACCTTGGCTTTGGTTGAAAAGGAATCGAAGTTTGACGACCTGATGGGCATGATCGTTGAGACAGCTCGGCCTTTACCACCAGCCAGCGCCCTGGATGGCCAGGAGATTGAAATCCGTGGATATATCATTGCTCTGGCAGCGAAATCCAAACTGCAGCATTTTATGTTTTCTCGCTATCCACAGAATATGTGTTTCTTTTGTGGAGCAGCAGGACCCGAATCAGCCATGCAAGTTTTTATGAAAAGCGGCAAAACCCTTGATTACACTTCGGATAAGCTTGTCATAAAGGGAACACTGAGTATCCAGGCAGGAGATCCAAGTGGACTTATCTATGCACTCAGTAACGCAGAACTGATTGATGTGATTAAACAATAATTAGAATGAAAAAGTACCTCCTCGCACTCGTATTATCATGGATGTTTATTGGCCTTTCTGCCCAGTCAAATAATACCAGTGTGTGGAAAACCCTGGCAAAAATCACCTATAAGAAGCAGTATGATGAACTCATGGGGTTTAAGATTGATGTGCCTGTTTTCAGCGCCCCCATCAAGGCGCTGGAAGGCACAGAAATTATCGTGAAAGGATACATCATTCCTGTTGAAGGTTATAAGTCACACAAGGAGTTTATTTTTTCAGCCTTTCCCTATAATATGTGCTTCTTTTGTGGGGGTGCCGGCCCCGAAACAGTTATGGAAGTAGAAGCCGCTGAAGCGATAGAATATACGGCCGAACAGCTTACTCTTAAAGGCACCTTGTATCTAAACGATTCGGATATCAACAGGATGATGTATATGATCAAAGATGCTACCCTTGTAAAATCATAGCCATTATTGGTTTCCCTTAAAACATTCTTCAATTATGTGGGCTATGTGTATGCTGGCATAACCTTCTTCATACAAGCCGCTGGTACTTGCTGATAGATTTAGGCATGCATCTATTTGCTGTTCAAGCCTTGTCATGTCATAAATGGAGTTATAACCCCAACTCTACGCCCTTTCGGTCTCTCTGTCCCTTTTCTGAGAATGGCGTTCCTGCATGGTAAAAAAGCGCATTCAAAAAGAACTATTTTACAGCTAAAGAAATGAAGAGAACAAGAAAATAGCGGAACTTTTCCTTACAAACAAAGCAGAACGGCTTTACATATAGGCAAAGAAAACTATTGATTGCGAATTCAAGCAAAATTATCAGCTCATTCTACGAGCGGGAACTCAATCTCCTTATCGATATTTTAAAAGGAATCTGAGCCGTGGTTTAAAGCTCTTTCCGCAACCTGGCCACAGGTATATTAAGCTGTTCCCTGTACTTGGCTACTGTCCTTCTGGCAATGTTGTATCCCTTGTCCTGAAGCATTTCCTTGAGCTTTTCGTCAGATTCGGGCTTCCTTTTATTTTCAGCTTCGATAATATCCTTAAGAATATTCTTGACTTCAAGGGTTGAAACTTCTTTACCATCCTGTGTTGTGATGGACTCTGAGAAAAAATCCTTAAGTCTCTTGGTCCCAAATTCGGTCTGGACAAACTTGCTGTTGGCCACTCTCGAAATAGTAGATATATCCAATCCTGTAACCTCGGAAATATCCTTAAGAATCATGGGCTTCAACCTGCGCTCGTCACCTGTAGTGAAATAGTCGTACTGAAACTGCATGATGGAGTACATCGTATTGAAAAGCGTTTCCTGGCGTTGCTTGATGGCATCAATAAACCATTTTGCAGAATCTATTTTCTGCTTAATAAACATCACCGCCTCTTTCTCCTTCTTCTCGGCACGTCTTCCTTTGGTAGAGTCCTTATAGGACTTGAGCATTTCGAGGTAATGATCATTGATCCTTAGGTCAGGTGCGTTCTTGCTGTTAAGGCTGAGTTCCAACTCACCGTCCCTGTTTGTGATGATAAAATCGGGAACGATATACTGGTTGCTAGTACTGTTGGGTGCCGAGAAGCCGCTAGCCGGTTTCGGGTTAAGTTTGAGGATTTCTTCTATAGCTTCTTTCAATTCTGATTCAGACAGAAAGAGGTTTTTCTGTAACTTTTGGTAATGCTTTTTTGTAAACTGGTCAAAGTGATTTTCCAGAATCTTTAAGGCTACTGACTTGGCTTTTTTATGATTCTCGGGTTCTTTCAGGATTTTGTCTTTCATTTGAAGAATAAGACATTCCTGTAAAGTTCTTGCTCCAACTCCTGCCGGATCCAGTCCTTGAACCTTGATTAGAACAGTATCAATTTCTTCTTCAGTAGCATCAACATTGGAAGTAAACAAGAGGTCATCAATTATTGCCAGCGGCTCCCTTCTCAGGTAACCATCGGCATCAATACTGCCTACAATTTGTTCAGCTATTTTGAGTTCCTTTTCATCTTCAATACCAAGCATTCCTACTTGTCTCTCAAGATATTCGTGAAAAGAACTATGCACCGCGATAGGCATAGACTTCTCCTCAACGTCCTGAATACTCTCACTTTTTATTTTATAGCTTATGGGGTCATCTTCAATATATTCGGTTATGTAGTCGTCCAGTTCAAAATCTTCAGCCTTGGGGTCATCATAATCATCCTCTCCAGACTCTTCATTTCCATCAATATCATATACATCAGCTGCCTCGTTCCCTTCTTCCAATGCAGGATTCGATTCAAGTTCTTCTTTGACACGCTGATCCAGCGTGGCTGTGGGAATTTGAAGCAATTTCATAAGCTGTATCTGCTGAGGAGACAGCTTTTGCATCATCTTTTGGCTTAAATTCTGTTTGAGCATGTTCTTACAACTACTTAATTAAATTAACAAGATTTTGCACCTTCTCGTTTAACTGGACTTTATATTTGGTAAAGCTATACAATAATAATGCCATATTATAATTAAAATTAATATTTATTTTATTATTTATCAGCATTAAATACATTATAAATTTTAGTAATATGATTTCAGGTCGAATATCCGCTTTACGCAGCTATCTCACAGAACAAGGGGCTCATGCCATCATAATACCCGCCAATGACCCCCATCAAAGCGAATACCCGCCGGAATATTGGAAAATAAGGGAATGGATAAGCGGGTTCACCGGATCAGCCGGCTTGGTAGTGGTAACGCACACGGATGCCGGCCTTTGGACGGATTCACGGTATTTTATAGCGGCCGAACAAGAATTACAGGGGACAGGTATACGGTTGCATAAAGTAATTGATCGCAGTGCTCCCGGGTACACAGAATGGATTTCTGAACAACTGGAGCCTGGGCATAATTTACTTGTGATCGCAGAATTGACGGACACCAAGTCCATGGAAAAAATCTCAACAAAGCTTCAAGAAAAAGACATTAATGTAAAAGCAGTAGAAGATCCTTTCAAGGTTTTGTGGAAAGACAGACCCGCCCTGCCAGATGATCCTATTTATGATCACGACATTGCCTTTACAGGAATGAGCCGGTCAGAAAAAATTAATCTTCTCAGGGAAAAGATGTCTCAGAAAAAAGCAGGTCATTTACTGATTACGGCCTTGGATGATATAGCCTGGACATTAAACCTCCGATCCTCAGATGTGGAATGCAATCCTGTTTTCATTTCCTTCCTGCTCGTCTCAAAGGACCGCAGTACCTTATTTGTCAAAGAAAGCAAATTGAATGACGGGATTTACAAAGCACTTGAAGCAGACAACATACATGTCCATAACTATAATACTATCCAGACTGCGCTTGAAAAGCTTCCATCCAAAGACAGCATCATGTTAGACAAGGGGCAAATAAGTGTGGACTTATTCCATTCGGTAGCGCATATGGACATTATTAATGCGGAATCACCAGCCTTACTCTTAAAAGCCTGCAAAAACGAAACTGAGATACAATGCTTCGAAGCTTGTATGGTGCGCGATGGTCTTGCCCTTGTTCATGCCTTTTACTGGCTTGAACAGAACCTGGGTATTCAAGATATCAGTGAATATGACATTGCCATGAAAATCGCTGAGTGCCGGGCTGGTCAAAAGCATTACAGGGGAGAAAGTTTCCCGGCCATTGTAGGCTATGCCTCTAACGGGGCCATCATGCACTACCGACCACGAGAAAACACAAGTAAGCTGATTAAACGAGAAAATATTCTTTTAGTGGACAGCGGTGGTCAGTATCTGGATGGCACCACAGACATAACACGTACAATAGCCCTCGCTGAACCTACCAAAGCGCAAATTAAGAACTACACACTGGTGCTGAAAGGGAACATTGCGCTGGCGATGGCACGCTTTCCTGAAGGAACAAGCGGATGCCAGCTTGACACGCTCGCAAGACAGCCACTTTGGAGTCATACATTGAATTTTTCACATGGCACAGGCCATGGAATAGGCTTTTTCAACAGTGTACACGAGGGACCACAATCGATTTCATCATCTCCCTCTTCGCGTGCATCAAGACCGATACTCGAAGGCATGATCAGCTCGAATGAACCGGGTTATTATCAGGAAGGAGCCTATGGCATCAGGATTGAAAACCTCATTACTTGTGTTAAGAGCAGTACAGAAGGCTTCCTGGAATTTAAAACCATAACGCTCATGCCTATTGACAAACGTCTTATTGATAAAAACCTGCTGGGCGAAGAAGCTGTGAACTGGCTGAATACTTACCACAAAAAGGTGTTTGAATCACTGTCCCCACACCTTGACAATGAGCATAAAAAATGGCTTGCCGATAAATGTAAAGAGATATAAGTTTGAATAAATATATTTTCTTTTTCTTTGCAGGATAAAACTTAGATGCATGTCAGAAGGAAACAATCAAAATTGGGGTAAAAAAGGTGCTTGCCTGGGTCAATTTCTAATTGCCTTTCTCCTTTTTGTCATTCTGCTCATCTGGCTCTACCAGAAAAACCAGCACGGTCTTAATTAGGATTTAATCCCTTCTGCGGTTTGCTTACAGGCTGAAGCTTGTAATCTCTACGAACTTACCTATACGCTCGGAAATCATTTCCTGGTCAAGCGCTTTTAGCTTGCCCAAGCTGAATTCTTCCACACAAAAGGATGCCATAGCTGAACCGTAGACAACGGCCCTCTTCATGTTTTCAAAACTTATATCATCTGTTTTGGCAAGATATCCAATAAATCCTCCTGCAAAGGTATCTCCGGCACCCGTAGGGTCTTTGACTTCTGCCAATGGCAGTGCGGGCACGTAGAATATTTCATTGGGAGCCAGCAACAAGGCGCCGTGCTCACCTTTCTTAACAACCAGGAACTTAGGCCCCATCTCAAATATTTTTTCTGCGGCTCTGACCAAAGAGTATTCACCTGAAAGCTGACGTGCCTCTTCATCATTTATAGTCAGAACATCAATCTTTGAAATGACCTCTTTCAGCTTATCCATAGCCACATCCATCCAGAAATTCATTGTATCAAGCACTACCAGCTTGGGCGCGGACAGTTGTTCCAAAACACGAGCCTGGATATCTGGGGTTAAGTTACCCAGCATGACGTATTTGCTGTCTTTATAAGATTCCGGCAATTCCGGATCAAAGTCGTCAAGCACATTAAGGTCGGTTACCAGTGTATCTCTCTGGTTCATGTTAGAATGGTATCGGCCGGCCCAAAAGAAGGTCTTTCCATTTTCTATAAGCTTCAAGCCTTGCATATTCACGCCCCTTGACTCCAATTCTTTAATTTCCTCATTGGGAAAATCATTGCCAATGACAGATGTGAGCCTAATATCATTTACAAAATAACTGGCTGCCCAGGAGATGTATGTACATGCACCACCTATTACTTTCTCCGCCCTGCCAAAGGGTGTTTCAATGTCATCAAATGCAACCGTACCAACCGTTAATACACTCATTTTCAAAATTTTGCTGCAAAACTACTAATAAATGTACTGCCAGTGTGAATTAGATTTTTAAGGAGCAAGAAAAGCCTATTTGTCAAACAGGTCAAGCTGCTCGGCGTCAGGAAGAAGCCTGAACGTGAGGCGATGCAAGGGGCTTATGCCATGACTTTTGATAGCTTCCCTGTGTGCTTTTGTAGGATATCCCATATTGCTTGACCAATGGTAGCTGGGATATATTTCTGCCTGCTGTTGCATATAATTATCCCTGTCCACCTTGGCGAGCACCGAAGCTGCAGCAATAGAAAAGTATTTATCATCGCCCTTGATTATACAGCTGTGCGGAATCTCTTTATAGGGTTTAAACCGATTGCCATCCACCAGTATGTATTCAGGCTGCGTATTAAGCTTCGCAATCGATTTATGCATAGCCTCAATCGATGCATTCAATATGTTTATTTCATCTATGCGCTGCGGCGAAATATGCGCTACAGCATAGCAAACGGCTTGGTCCTTGATAATCTCTGCGAGCTCATTTCTCTGTGACGGATTGAGTTTTTTTGAGTCCCGCAAAACCTCATGGCTGAAATTATCCGGCAAAATTACTGCTGCTGCTACAACAGGCCCGGCAAGGCAGCCTCGACCGGCCTCATCGGTCCCGGCCTCCAACAAATTGTCTGTAAATCTCAAGCGAAGCATATTCAGATATTCAGAATCATGATAAAAATACCTATTATCATTAAGCCTTTTTCAAATTGCATTGTTAGGCCTAGGTGTGGTACAAAACATACTATAAAAACAGGGCTCTTTCGATTGTAATAGTAGCTGTGCTGTCTATTGCATCCCTCTTTTCTTTGCCTTTTCTGAAAGTTGTTTTCAATTTTGAACAGTTCTTCCCTACAGGGGATAAAGACCTCGAGTTTTTCCAGGACTTTATCAAAGAATTTGAAACCGACGACAACTTCTTGTTGATTGCCTTTAAGAATGAACCATCGGTATTTGAATCTGATTTTCTGGAACAAGTCGGCGTCTTCGCTGATTCATGCCATAATGTACCCTTCGTACTTTCTGTACAGTCACTTACAAATCTCACATTGCCAAAGCTTGGTCCCGTTGGCCCGGTGATGTCTCCTCTAATCGATTCAGATAATGCGGCGACACTCAAATCAGACAGCCTGCGCATTGTCAATGATGAACGTTTCGCCTATAATCTAATCAATAAAGATGCTACAGCTCTGGTCGTCGCTCTGAAAACAGCAGACGGTATACAACTGGAAGAATCAAGGGCTATCGTTTCTGCTGTTAAGAAGCAGCTCAAAGCATTCAAGTTTGACGACTACCACATGCTAGGTAGAGCATACTTCCAAACAGAGTTATCACTTCTTCAAATCCGCGAAATCATTATTTCCACGGTAATCAGCGGAATACTTATTTCGATCATAATGATATTGATTTTCAGACGATGGCGTACTATCCTGATTGCACTCAGTTCCATCGGTCTGGCCCTCATACTTTTCCTTGGTCTTTTGTCCGTTCTTGGCAGACAGCTGAGTATCATGGCAGCGCTTTACCCTATTCTTATGCTTATTGTCGGGACCAGTGATGTCATACATATTATGACAAAGTACATGGATGAATTGGTACAGGGCAATACAAAAAAGCAAGCTCTTGAAACAACTATCCGTCAGATTGGAATGGCTACACTGATGACATCTCTGACAACAGCTGTAGGATTTGCGACATTATTGAGCTCACGGATATTGCCTATCCGTGAGTTCGGGGTCAATTCGGCCATGGGCGTTCTCGTTGCCTTCTTGGTAATGATCTTCTTCACCTGCCCATTGATGAGCCTTTTTGATAAAGAACAAATCGCCCATAAGCCCAAGTCAAAAATCAATTGGCATAATTTCCTGGTATGGTGCTATCAACGATCGAAGCAGCATGCTAAAATCATAAGTCTGAGCTTTGGTGTTTTTATAATTCTCAGTGCTATAGGGATATCAAGAATCCACATGAACTATGACATGCAGAAAAATTTGCCCAAGGGTGTTAAAATTACCGAGGACTTCGGATTTTTTGAAAAAGAATTTGCAGGATTCAGACCCCTTGAGATTGCTTGTTTCATAAAGCCGCAGTACGATGTATTCGATTATGAAGTTGTTTCTTCCATTGCTAAAACAGAAGATTACATGCGAAGCAAAGATGCAATACAAACAAGCAGCTCAATAGCTATGCTTGTCAAAAGTGTCAATGAGCTTTTTAACTTTAACAAACCAGGCAGCTATGAAGTACCCGACTCGCTGGACTATGATAGAATTAAAACCTTCATGAAACAAACGAGCATAATGGGTTCTGAAGCACTGATCAGTGAGGACAGGAGAAAAACGCGTATCAGCTCACGTTTGAAGGATGTAGGATCAGAGAATATAAAGAACATCAGTATCGATATCGACAAATGGATAGTCGCTAACATTGACAGTTCTGTCGTTACAATGAAACAAACAGGAACAGGTCTCATACTGGATAAAAACTCTGAATTTGTGCGGGCTTCCCTTCTTCAAGGTCTCGGCTTTGCTATATTGATTGTCAGCGTGCTGATGGCCCTGCTTTTCAGGAGGTTTAAATACCTTTTCATCTCTGTAATTCCCAACCTTGTTCCCCTTGTCTTTGCTGCAGCCTTGATTGGTTTTTCCGATATACCACTTGAATCCGGGACAGCGATTGTATTTGCAATTATTTTCGGAATTGCTGTGGATGATACCATCCATTTTATGAGCAAGTACCGCATGGCACTCAATAAATACAGTGATACCGATAAGGCCCTATTTGTCACCTTTACCGAAACCGGTAAGGCGATTATCTATACATCCATCATATTATTCTTTGGATTCCTGGTCATGCTGTTCAGCAAAAACCAACCCAGTGTGATTATAGGCTTACTCATCTCTGTAACCCTGATTAGTGCAATCGTTGCAGACTTGCTATTGCTTCCTGTAATAATCCGTTTGTTTGATCGTCAATAATTCGTATTGATTTCCCAATAGTTCTGATCCTCTATTTCGTCGAGAATCTGCAAGTAGTTCTGATATCTCAACAATGAAATATCGCCATTTTCAACTCCGTCTTTGACCGCACATTTAGGCTCGTCCCTGTGCAGACAATTATCAAATTTGCAATGGCTTGAGTAGTCAAATATTTCTCTGAAATTGTGCGCCACATCAAGAAGTTCAAAATGATTGTAACTCAAGGTTTTTATACCCGGCGTATCGATAATGCGGGTGCCGTCTTCTGGTTCAAACATCTCGGCAAATGTCGTTGTGTGCTGGCCTTTACCGGTAAAGTCCGAGAGCTCTTGCGTACGGAGTTCAATGGATGGAAATAATTTGCTGATCAATGTAGACTTGCCGACACCTGATTGCCCGCTCATGAGACTGGTCTTCCCTTTCAAAACTTCAGATAATTGCTCCAAACCTTCCCCCGTCTCTGCAGAAACCAAATGGCATGTATAAGAGATATCTTCATATATTGCCTTGAGATGCTTATAAACCTCCAGATCTTCATCATCATAGAGGTCCGCTTTGTTAAAGCAGATATGTACAGGAATATCATATGGTTCCGTCATTAATAGAAAGCGATCAATAAAGCCCTGCTTCAATCGTGGAAACCGAATGGTCATTATCAATACAGCCAGGTCAATATTGGCTGCAAGTATGTGGAGGTAATGCTTTTTCCGCGGAGACTGACGGATAACATAGTTTTTGCGATCCAGTATTTCCTTAATCGTACCTGTTCCCTCATCAGCTTCCTCCCGGATAAGCACATAATCACCTACTGCCACCGGGTTAGTCACTTTTTTGTCTTCCAGTCTGAATTTGCCAACCATCCTGCATGGGACTACAGCACCATCCTCGAGTTTGACCTCGTACCAAGAACCTGTAGACCTTATAATTACTCCCCTCTTCATTTTTTAATCGAATTCGTTACAGCGTAAACGGCAGCCGGAAAATCAGAAATATCTGCTTGCCCAAGCTTAACAGCATTAGCAATAACAACAGGATCTGCTCCTGCCACGGCAGCCCGACAGGCTTGCTTGGGGCTTTTAATACCATCTGCCAGCGCATTAATCTGTCCTAATTGAGCAGGGAACAAGACACAGGGAAAATCACAGATTTCTTTTATGTCCATGATAAACCAATCAGGAACCGGCTCATACACAAGACTTTCTCCGATAAAAATTAAGTCCTTATGCGCTTCTTTGCATCTAACAACCAGATGGTTAAGTTTGTTTCGATCCTGTCCTTGCGGGTCGAGTAAGCTGACAAGCAATTTATTTGAATGCTTGCGGGCATGCGATAATGTAGCAGCTATATTCATTCCATGGATACAAAAAAGCGCTTGTAACATACAACCAAAATCACAAAATTCGAATCATATTTACATTCTTGCAGGAATTATATCTTATGGACATTCGAAAAACTCTATTCACATTTCTTTCTGTCTGTGTCTCATTATCGGCTTTTGCTCAATCCGATTGGGATGCCAGCGAGGCAAATGCCGCTTACGACTTTCAGGAATATCAAAAAGCTTTTGAGCTTTATAAAGAGTGTTTTGAAACCGACAGTACACAAATACATTGTTATGAAAGGGGGGCTCAATCAGCCTACCGCTTGGGGGATATTGCCAATGCGAAAAAACTTTTTCACAGGCTGGAGCAAATCGACACGATTAACCGCTTAGCATTTAGTCAGCTTTCAGCCATCTATGAGCTGGAAAAAAATGCGCCAAAAGCAACAAAGTATTATACAAAACTTCGAAAACTGTTTCCCGAAAATCCGGTATACCGCCGTAAGCTCGGCCAACAATATCAGGCGGCTGGTTTGATGACTGAAGCTTTTGAAAACTATTCTGCAGCCTATGAAAGAATGGATAGCACAGAATGGGCTTTATACCACTACGAAAAGGCCCTTGATGAAGGAATCTCATCCAATACAGACCTATACCACAGGAATCTGGCCAGGATGTATAACGATGCTGGGAAGCTCAGAGAAGCCATAGAGCATTACAAAGACGCCTACAAGTATGGTGAAGATCCCTTGGTTTTATTTTATCTGGCCCGCGCTTGTGATATCTACTACAAGGATAAAAGTGTAGCGGTCAATTATGACAGCAAATATATCCGTTCGTCAGAGCCTACAGAAGAATACAAACAACTTGCTAAGGACAGGAGGCAGCACCTGAGAGAACAGATGCACCAGGGTAAGTAATCCTATTTGTTGCGGCTAATGACAAAGTCTACCAGCTTAAACAGTGCCTGCCGGGCCGGAGAGTCGGGACATGATCCAAGCATAGCAAGAGCCTTGTTTTTGTAATCTTCCATAAGGCTTTCGGCATATTCAAGTCCGCCACTTGATTTGACGAATTCTATGACTTCACTGACCACTTCCGGGTCTGTGCTTCGTTTTTTAATCTTGTTGATGATCCTCTTCCTTTGAGATTTATCCGCATTTGAAAGGGCATAAATCAAAGGCAAAGTCATCTTCTTTTCCTTAATGTCTATTCCCTTTGGTTTTCCAATAGCAGCCGTACCATAATCAAATAGATCATCCTTGATCTGAAAAGCTATGCCTATCCTCTCTCCAAAATCCCGCATCTTCTTGATCACGCCTTCATCGTCGGTTACAGACGCTGTGCCTGCTGCGCAGGCCGCAGCAATCAGAGAAGCGGTTTTCTGTCTGATTATTTCAAAATAAACCTCTTCATCGATATCCAGTCGTCGGGCCTTTTCGATTTGAAGCAGCTCGCCTTCACTCATCTCTTTTACCGCTGTAGAGACGATTTGCAATATGTCGTAGTCTCTGTTTTCAAGAGCCAGCAATAAACCACGCGACAAAAGGTAATCGCCAACAAGTACAGCAATTTTATTCTTCCAAAGAGCATTGATCGAAAAAAAGCCTCTGCGCTTGTGCGCATCGTCTACTACATCATCATGAACAAGCGTTGCTGTGTGCAGCAATTCAATCAGCGAAGCGGCATTGAAACTTTTCTGTCCAATTTCCCCCCAGACACTGGCCGTTAGAAACACAAATATAGGACGCAGTTGCTTGCCCTTACTTTGGACGATGTAGTAGGTAATCTTATCCAGCAAGGGCACTTGGGATTTCATGGAATTCCTGAAGTGTTTTTCAAACTCTTCAAGTTCACCCGCTATAGGTGCTTTGATTTCTTTAAGACTTAAGGTCTTTGTGGACATGTTTTTTCAGTCTGCATGTAAAAGTATGCAATTAGTTTAATCACCTAGCTTAAATCTCAGGATCAAATCTTTGTTCATCATCCTCAAAAATATTCTGGCCAATCAGCCAAAAGAAAGAATACCATCCAAACTTCTGTGCTGCAGTTTTCATAATTTTGCACTTTTTATTCTAATCCATAATTAAGGAATATGTATAGAAGTCATAATTGCGGTGAATTGAGAATGAATCATATCGGTCAGGAAGTAACACTATCCGGCTGGGTTCAAAAGAGCAGAGACCTTGGGGGTTTAACTTTTGTCGATTTAAGAGACAGGTATGGCATCACCCAATTGGTATTTAATTTGGATGAGAATCAAGGCCTGACTGAAGCAGCCCGCAAACTAGGCAGGGAATTTGTCATTCGTGCCACTGGCATCGTGCGCGAGCGAAGCAGCAAGAATTCTAATCGATTGACCGGTGATATCGAAATAGAAGTCAGCAATCTGGAAGTCTTAAACGCCTCAAAAGTACCCCCTTTTACCATTGAAGAAGAAACAGACGGTGGCGAAGAACTTCGAATGAAATACCGATACCTGGATTTGCGACGCTCACCGGTACAGCAAAACCTTATTTTCAGGAGTAAGCTGGCCCTCGAGACAAGAACGTATTTAAGCGGTCAGGGATTCGTGGAGGTTGAAACTCCAAATCTTATAAAAAGCACACCTGAAGGTGCTCGTGACTTTGTTGTGCCCAGCAGGATGAATCCGGGTGAGTTTTATGCTCTTCCACAATCACCTCAGACTTTCAAACAAATATTGATGGTTGCTGGCCTCGACAAATATTTCCAGATAGTGAAATGTTTTAGAGATGAAGATTTGAGGGCTGACAGACAGCCAGAGTTTACACAAATAGATTGCGAAATGTCATTTGTGACGCGGGACGAAATTCTTGATTGCTTTGAAGGGCTTACCAAACATTTGTTCAAATCCATGCTTGACATCGCTTTACCGGATTTCCCAAAAATGTCCTATGACGATGCCATGGAAAAATATGGTAGTGATAAGCCCGATACGCGTTTTGACATGCAGTTTATCGACTTTACAGAACTTGTAAAAGGTCGCGGCTTCCCCGTTTTTGACCAGGCAGAATTTGTAGCAGGCATATGTGCCAAAGGCATAGCTGAGCAGTATTCGAATAAAGACATCAAAAAGCTGACTGAATGGTTACAGAGACCGCAGATCGGTGCCAAAGGCCTGGTCTATGTGAAATACAATGAGGATGGAAGTTTGAAATCTAGTGTCGGAAAGTTCTACCCCGACGAGCAATTGGAAGCCTGGCTTGACCTGGCAGGAGCCGAAAAAGGCGACATGATCATGCTTTTATGCGGAGAGACAGAAAAGACAAGAAAGCAACTGAGTGAATTAAGGCTTGAAATGGGTCGTCGACTGGGTCTGATGAAAGAAGACGAATTCAAGCCTTTATGGGTCGTCGACTTCCCTCTATTGGAATGGGATGAAGATTCCGAACGTTTTCATGCTATGCACCATCCGTTTACATCCCCTAAAAAAGAAGATGTAGCACGAATGCTGGATGGAGACCATGAAACCATGAAGTCGTTGCGCGCTGACGCTTATGATCTGGTCATCAATGGTGCCGAAATTGGTGGGGGTTCTGTAAGAATCCATGACCGGGAACTTCAACAGCGCAATTTCGATCTGCTTGGATTTACACGCGAAGAAGCGGAACAACAATTTGGCTTCTTGATGGGAGCTTTCGAATATGGTGCTCCTCCACACGGAGGCATAGCTTTTGGATTTGACCGCCTTAACGCTGTTATGAATGGTCAAAGCTCCATACGAGACTTTATAGCATTCCCGAAAAACACAAGCGGCAGGGATATGATGATTGATGCGCCATCAAAAGTAGACACGGCACAATTGGATGAACTGGCATTGCAGTTGAAATCCTCTGAATAAAATGATTTTGCATGGACGTCAGTCTAAGACCTGGCTTCACGCCTCCTGGCTGGTCTATGCCGTCGTCCTGCTTGTATTTGCCAGCCTCTATTTCAAGGAGAGAAGCTTATTCCTGGATAATGCTTTTCTTCTCTTTCGCCTGATTCAAGACGAGGGCATTGTTATAAATGCCTATCGATGGCCTGCTGCTATCTACAGAATACTTCCCTACTTTGCTCTCAAACTGGGACTCAGCATAAAAACTTTAATGTGGTGCCTCTCCATATCATATGTTATTATACCGGTAATCATCCAGGCTTATATCAGTCTGTGTCATAAAAACCTGCGTGCCACTCTAGTCTTTGCCTTTCTGAGCAGTACTGTCTTTGTTCATGGATTTTTCTGGAACAACTCAGAATTAATTCTATGCATTCAGCTTATAATTCTCCTGGTTGTTTGTATTGAATCCCATAAAACACTTTTCACAATATTGCTAGCCACTTGTATTGCCTGGCTCCATCCATTATCTATTCTGGGCGTCGGATTTATGCTTTGCTTGAAATACATTTCTGGGACTGGAAACAGGGTTTTGGTAAAGGCGGGTTTGATTTTTGGAGTCAATTATGCGAGTAAAGCATTGTTTTTTCCTAATTGGTACGATACCAATAAAAAAGCTGAATTACTCAATAATCTCCAGAATATTGATCTAAGTATATTTTCTTCCCTCTTAGACTATATCTTGAACTGGGACCAGTTACTGCCCATGGCCTTTGTGCTGGTTTTAGGGTTTCTCATATTCAAACAGAATTATAAGCAGATTATCTTACTATCTGCATTCAGTCTGATGAGTTTATTTCTGTTTACTGTTTCGAATCCACGAAGCGAACTTGGCTTTTACAATGAGATTAATAACTATCTTCTCTTTCTGTTTTTGGCATTATGCCTCATGGAAGGAGCTGCAAAAATCGAATTCAGGAACGTATTTATTGTGATATCCATCTTCATGCTTATTGCCTCGTTCAGATGGATTCAATGCTCTACAGAATACAGTGAGAGGATTGAGTGGTATCAGGATCGACTGGAGCAAGAAGACAGGATAATTTACATAAACCCAACTGATGAACTTAATTCCCTTATTTTGCCCTGGGCTTCCGCATATGAATCCCTTTTGATTTCGAGTATGGGATCAACAAACTCCAAATCCCTACTGTTTACAGACAATCGAGACAAAGCACAGTTTGAGGGAAGTTCAGAAATCCTGATCACAGAATATAAGAACTATAGGCTTGACAGCTTGAATAAAGACTACTTCAAGCTGCATAAAAAGCCATACCAGCTCATTTATTTAGATTAATCTAAATTTTATTTTAGATTATGTAAATAAAAGCCGCATACTAAATATCAATATTATACATTTGGAAAAAAATAAAAGATGAGCATCATAGAAATGCGTGTTCCGACCATAGGGGAATCTATTAGTGAAGTGACACTATCGTCATGGTTAAAAGGCAATGGCGAATATGTAAAGCTGGATGAGCCCATTTGTGAGTTCGAATCTGACAAAGCAACACTGGAATTTCCAGCCGAGGCATCAGGAAAACTCATATATGTCGCAGAAGAAGGTGATGACCTTGAAATAGGTGCTCTTGTGGCCAAAATTGACACAAGCGTTCAAGCATCCACAGACAACGATACGCCTGATGATAGCTCAGATGATAAGCTTGACGCTGGTAAATCTAAGGAAGACGGTAAGGAGCCAGTCTCGGAGAGCAGTTATGCTTCCGGCCATCCCTCTCCTGCTGCTGCTAAAATCATGCGTGAGTCCGGGGTAGACCCCGCCTCCGTAGAGGGCAGTGGCAAAGGAGGTCGAATAACAAAAGAAGATGCTCAAAAAGCAGTGAGCAGTCCCGCGACATCTTCTCAGGAGGCAGCTCAAGAGCTTACAATTTCTAATGAATCAGCTGCCAAAATGCTTTTCAGCCGTGAAGACAGGACTGAAAAGTTGAGCAGAATGAGACGGACAATTGCTTCACGTCTTGTAGCAGCCAAGAACAATACGGCTATGCTGACAACCTTCAACGAGGCCGATATGTCAGCGATTATGGCTTTGCGTAAAAAGTACCAGGATAAATTTGTTGAGAAGCACGGGATCAAACTGGGGTTCATGTCCATATTTGCCAAAGCCTGTGCCAAGGTGCTCATGGAAATGCCGATGGTTAACGCCACACTGGATGGCGACAGCCATGTCATCTATCACGATTACGTTGACATCTCTATTGCCATATCTACGCCAACCGGACTTGTGGTTCCACCCGTACATAATGTAGAATCCCTACACTTTGCGGATGTTGAGCACAAGATTAAAGAGCTCGCCACTAAAGCGAGGAACGGTACACTAAGCCTAGATGAAATGAAAGGCGGAACTTTCACCATTACCAATGGAGGTATTTTCGGATCAATGATGAGTACTCCTATTCTTAATCAGCCACAGTCAGCCATTCTCGGAATGCACAATATTGTGCAGCGACCGGTGGTCGTTGACGGAGAAATCCTTGTCAGACCAATGATGTACCTGGCCTTGTCTTATGATCACAGGATCATTGATGGCAGCAGCTCGGTTACATTCCTAGTCAAGGTAAAGGAATTGCTTGAAGATCCGGTTAAATTACTTATGGATGTGTAATTTAGGGCTATGACACTCGGAGAATTAATCGATTTCCTCTATGGACACCCCTATTTCGTAAGTTGCTATTTCATAGGAATTCCACTTGCGGCCTTTTTAGCCAAGCTTCTGGGAAAAGGCGAAGGCCATCTCAGTCCCTGGTCCTATTTCTATTCGGTACTGATTTACTTGTCTGTAATTCCCGGCATATTTGCACTGCTTCTCAATGTATATCACCTCCTTTATGAGAATACCAGCATATATAAAGTCCGTCTGCCTGTTCAGGTAGTTCCCATAGCCAGTATGGTTCTGAGCCTGTATTTGATAAAGCAAAACGTTTCCTTTGATAAGATACCAGGGTTCGGCAAACTGTCCAGCTTCGCATTCTCTATGGCAGGTATTATGATCATTCTGTTTATTCTTAACAAAGCAAGGATTCTCATATTTACCTATCTGCCGTTTTTCTGGCTGATTTTGATACTGGTAATGATCTATTTGGGATTCCGGTATATAGGTAAGAGGATTACCAAATCCAAGTAAAGCCCGAGACTATCGCAGATACATAAAATTGAAACTAAACGGGACGGCATCCTGAAGCAAAACAAGGGAATACAGACCCGGGCTCATATGAGTGTCAAGCATAATTGACATATCAATTATATCGCCTTCATGACATTTTTGACCTGAAACATCATAAATCATAAATCTGAAGCCAGATAATCGGGTAGGGGCCTGAATCAGTATTTTATTTCCTTGAACGACTATTTGAATCTCATCGTCAAAATTATCTTTTGTATTGACACTGCCATTAAGACATAATTCAACATCAAGAACATTATTTGACTTATCAAGTATCGTAACTATTTGACTTAAAGTATCATATGCTTCAGCCATAAAGCTTATGGTATAGTTGCCCTGGGCTAAATACCTGAAATATTGGCCTGATATACTATCAGAAAAAACGGAAGAATTTCGCCGATCATGAAACTCGATATAAACCTCTGCCTCAAGAGGCTCGCCGCTGTTGCAATCCGTAACTTTACCTCTCAGACCATACTGGCTTTCCTCAAGGTAATTTAGAAGAGCATTCCGGTTATAATGCCAGTAGCTGGGTAAAGAGTCTGAATCAAGTCGCTTTATATCGCTCAACTCTAAAGTCATCTCTCTTCCGCGTTTAAAGTAGGTGTGGTAATCCTGCCGACTGCCATTCGCTTCATACCAATCAAATCCATTAGTTACCCCATTATCTTCATCAAGAAAATAGCCCTCAGGAGAGAAGCTTTGAACGGTATCCGCATAGTCTCTTGCAACCCTAAGCATCCAGCTATCGTCCGCATGCCGCTCAGAGTAGGTATCCCAGGGATAATTTATCAGTTCAACCCCACTATGAAGGTTGCAGGACATATTGATTCTGTAATCATCAGCAAACTGCATGAATATTTCTGTTTCTTCCTGGATCGGCCTGTACTGGCCTACTTTCGGATCTGGAAAACTGCGGTTTAAATCTGCAAAGCTGTTATTGAATCGAATAGACTGCTCTACAGTGGTATCGCCTCCCCGATACGTACCATCAGGGTTGGCCAGTGGATTGATATATATGTTTACATTATCAACAATGGATTTTATCCTGTCGTCGGTGTCATAATTACACAGCAAATAATCAATCAACTGCAACATCATGGGATAACCCACCAGTTCATCTCCATGCATCGTAGACGTATAAAAGAAGCCTGGCTTAAGTTCTTCATCCTCAATATCCGATGTGATTTTCACTGCCAAAATTTTACGCCCACTTGACAGGGTGCCAAGATCAAGGGTTTGACACAGACCAGGGTATCTGGCTTCAAAATCGTACATCATAGACACGTAAGCCTGATAAGCGGGGTAGTAGTTCATGTCCTCCATGCAGGCCGAACGTGATTTGAGACTGCTTATATAATTATAGTCCTTGACCCTTAAGGTGCTTTCCTTTCTTGGAATCCACTCATAACTCAGTCCCAGTTCATTAAATGTCTGGAATGCCTTCTTACTGACAACAAGAATAATACTATCGGCAGTAGATCCGTGATCTATTGCAATACCTCCAATCTTCAGAATATGATTCAGCTTTTCAGAATCGGCTTTAATGCGCAGCTCAACTACATCATAGCGCTTAAGCTCATCTTGCATCGTCTGAGCAGTGCCGTTTGAACTAAACCATATCAGAAAACATATGATGTACCAGCGAAGCATTGTTATAATATCTCTAATTCTTATTTTCCATCAGCCTTAATGCGGGCTGTCTGATGTCAAGATATTGATTTTCCTTTTCCCGCATAAGCTTTTCTTCCTCATCTGTCTTGTCCAAATACCCACAAAGATGCAAAAGGCCATGTGCAAGTACCCTGTGAAACTCATCAAGGAATTCAACACCAATCTTTTGTGCATTATCTTTTACCCTGTCGACACTGATGTAGATGGTGGCTTCTATAGGATCATCTTCAATTGAAAAACTGATGATATCTGTATAATAATCATGTTCTAGATATCTCTTGTTGATGTCAAGAAGGTACTCGTCACTGCAAAATACATACTCTATATTTTCAGCAGACCTGGACTCAGCGCTGAGCAGTGCATTCAACCAAGCCAGAATTTCCGATGGTGCGGGAACTTGAAATTCAATATCCGCATTAAAAAATTTAATGGTCTGTTCAGAATCCATTGCCATACATTCTGAACTATGCTGTTTTAAAGTGCATTTCAACAGTACGTCCCTCGTTCAAAAACACCAGATGATCGGCCAGCTGACGCATTATAAATACGCCACGGCCACCACAATCCTCAATGTTTTCAGGTAGGGTAGGGTCCTTAACTGAAGAAGGGTTAAATCCTGTTCCTTCATCTGAAATCCTTATGACAACCTTTCGCTTTTTTTCCATGCAATCTATACTGACATACTTCTCGATGTCCGCTTTGTTACCATGAATGATTGCATTGTTGACTGCTTCTGTCAAACTGATCAGAATATTATCATATACCTCTTGCCTGAGTTGGCACCGGCACATGAGTCCTTTTACGAAGTCTTCTATATGTTTGATTTGGCAAGGTGAAGATTTAAGTTTCAATTGTATATCTTCTGACATATAGTGTGTAGTTAGTGGTTATGAAAAACGGCTAATTCTTACGAATTGTTCTTAAGGGATTTGTAATACGCGTCCACAAGTCTCTTATAGTATGGTCTCAGAGAAGGGGATACCTTTTCATACATCTCAATTTCTGAGGCGCGTTTTTTAAGATATTCCTGTAAAGCAGGCGGGAATTCTCTTCTGTACTCCTTACCTGTCTCTGATTTCCTGGTATTGTCAAATTCTCTTTGGCGCTCAGCCTCTTCAGCTTCAAGCAGGCGTGTTAAAATTTCCTGCTGTCGCAAAAGCATGGCATTATCAAGTCTTTTGTTGACAAGGTCCGTTTCAACCTTGTCCATCGCATCTATAAGTTCCTGCAAGCCTTTATCCCCTTTACCCTGCTCCATTTTCTCTCTTTGCAGTTCTTCCAGTGCCTTTCTCAAGGCTGCCTGGCGTGCAGCCGCCTCAGCAAAGGATCTTGCCGAATTACCGCCCTCCTTTTTACCTTGCTCCATCATCTGCTTCATGTCCTCAGACAATTCTTTCTGGCCTTCGGTTATCTTATCCATCGGAATATCACTCTGCTTTCCTCCCGGGCCCATTCCTCCCGGATTATTGCACATCTGTGTGCCCATCATCATTCCGGACATCTGCTGTTGCATCTGCTCCATAGACTCAGACAACATTAATGCCAAGTCGTTAACGTTTTTCATTATACCCCTCTGGCTGGCCTCCGCTTCCGGTTTCTGGCGTTCTTCCAACTCATTAAGACTTTCACCCATATCCTTCTCTACTTCAGCCACTTTCTCAAGTACAAAACCCTGTATCTGATCAACCCTTTTTGCCAGCTCCTGGAGACTGTCTTTAATCATCACAAAATCATCTTTGAGCTTGAATTGCTGCTGGATGTGCGAAACATAGGATGGTGTATTTATCTGTGTCCTTTGTAGATTATTGATCAGGTCTTCCTGGTCAAAGGACAGGGTGACAAGATTCTCAAGCAGCTGGCGAAGAGCAGCCATGTCTTCCTGCATCTGCTGCATCTGGCCAGAAGACATTGAAGAGCTCATACGCTCTGCCATTTCCTTCATTTTCTCTGAAGCCTTTTTCTGCTTTTGTGATGCCTGCTTGTTTTGCTGTTCTTCAAGGGATTCGCTACTGTTCTGCATATCCTTCTTGATGTCATCCATTTTTTCCTTATTGTCATCGCTCAGATCCTTGGGTCGTTCCAGCTCACTGTTTTTTTCAAGGATCTCATCCATTTTCTCCTGCATCTTTTCAAACTCCTCGTTCAGTTTATCCTGTGCCTCTTTGATGGCTTCCTGTTCTTCTTTTTGATCTGCCTGGCTGGATTCCTGAGACAGACTGTCTTGTTTTTCAGACATTTCCTGGAGCTTTTCCGAAAGGTCCTTCACCTCTTTTTCGACTTCAAGAGTTTTAAACAACTCCAGGAGGCGCTCCGTGTTTTTCTCCATAGCCTCTTCACTGATGTCGAGATTCTCCATTTCCTGAATCATCTGGTCCTTATCAAGCTCCTCCATAAGCTCCTGGATTTTTTCCATAAGCTCCTGGGTTTCAGAATCCATGGACTCTTCAAATAATTCCTGCAGGCGCTCCTGTTTCTCCTTAAGCTCTTCTTCTCTTTGTGTAAACTCCTCTTGATTTTCAAGATTCTCATCAAACTTCTCCTTGGCTTCTTTTAACTCATCCTCCATTTTATTCTGCCTCTCCATGAGTTTTTCAAGTTCTTTCTTATCCTCCCAATCGGGTTCTCTCTTTTGAAGCATTTTATCTCTCAACTCTCTCAATTCCTCACGAATGCGTTTTGACTCCTTGAGGGAATTTTCAAGCTTATCCGTTATGTCCTCCTCATTCTGGTCTTCCTGCTGCTCAAATTCTTCAAGGCTCGGTTTTTCAAAAAGCAGGACTGATGTCCGCGCCGATTTACTGCCATTCACAGCATCATTATCGAAAGCCTCGAAATAATAGCTGAGCTTTTCTCCGGGCTTTAGCGCCAGCTCTGATATATCAAATCTGTAGGTATAGTCCGTTTCTCTTGATTTTGGATTAATCAGCGGCATCTTCTTATCCTGAATCGATCCATCATTTCTGTTGACTGTATAATTAAAGTTGACAGACAGAAGGCCATAATCATCGCTTGCAGAACCTATAAAGTAGACCAGGTTTTTTTCAAGGCTGTCCCTGAAACTCTCCACACTGATCTCAGGATATTCGTCTGACTGCACATTTATTGCGTATGCCACGGAATCAGGAGCCGGAACCATAGAGTTGGCATAATATATTTTGTAAATCTGATCCTTGAATATCATTTTCTCATACTGAAAACTATTATCCGATCTTCTTTCAGCCTCGGCGGTTTTATTTTTATCACCACTGAACTTGAAAGACACAGCATCTGTGTTTTCTGTGATAAAGTGCCAGTTTACTTTTGTGCCTTCAGGGATGACGACGTCACCAATATTACTCACTACTTCATCTCTCCTTCCTGTGTAGGATGGATAGTCCAGGTGCAAATCAAAGGAACTTATACTTGGCTTGAGCAAAACCTTAAGCGCATAAGATTTACTTCTGACAGTACCAGAAAAGAAGCTGAAGTCTTGCGAATCCTGTACATTCTTGAAAGTATAGCTGAAGAGCTTGTTCCCGCTTTTTTTCATCCTGTATTGAAAATTGTCAACATCGATAAATACTTCGTTGGGAACCACTGTCCCTTCTGTGATCATTTCGATGGTATAATCCTCATATTGAACAGCATCCAGATTTTCATTGATTATATCAAAGCTGAATGGCGCTGCCTTTTCAAATTCTATATTGTTATTAATTATTCTGTGTGTTGGCTCAGTAATCATCGTTGGTGAGGCGAAGAAAATAACGATAAGAATCAATGCAGGAGGAAGGGCATATTTCAGATATTTCCTGTTCTTACTCAAATCAATGGCAGATCTGAAAGGTACCGGGCTTATCCTTGCAGATTTCTGATCAATACTTGCGCTGATCAGCTCTATACTTGTTTTTCCACTGGCCTGTTTTTTGAGCTGCAAAACGTTTAACAACTGATCCTTAACATCGATAAAATGATCCCCGATAATAACAGCAGCAGTTTCATGGTTAATCTGCTTACCCAATTTGAAATATTTCAATACCGGAATCAGGACAAATAGCGACGTGCTCATCAGGGCAAAAGCTATGAACCCGAAGAATATCAATTTGCGAACGGCTTTGTCGAAATAGAAATAGTTTTCAAGAAGACTGAATAGAAGGAAAAGGCCGATTATAAATCCTGTTGAGTACAGCAGCCCTCGTATAAGTTGGTTGAGATAGAATTTTCGTATAAAACGATCCAATTTTTGAATAAGAAGATCGTAACTACCCGCCTGGTTGACCATACAAAATCTTTTACACTACTAAGGCAAAATAGCCTCTATCCAGCAATACAACCGCCTTCGCCGGAAAAAAATTCGCCAAAGTCGGTCAATTTAAAAAATATTGAAAATTAATGCAAGTCGCCAATTGATCCTAAATGCCTAGTGTTCAGAGAGATAAGCACATTTCATTAAAAATATTCCAGGATGACTAAGGGCTTTTATATCATTCTTGATACATAACGAATATAACTATGCTTTGACTATGTTTTTGGATGCTTTTTAATCTAAATGGCAGCAGGCAACAATTCAAGATGCTATGGTACCCCATCCCTGGCTTTAGCCATAGCCCTTTGATAAGCTGTTATTTAATCTCTATTCCAAGCCATTCCTCCAGCTTGCCAATCAATAAGTTTTTCTCCTGAGAATTCATTGAAGCAATACGTGCCGTTGCATGATGCTTGCCTTCTAGAAAATAATAGAGCGAATTATTCTGGTCTGAAGGAGGTGCAGCCGTTGCAGACCAGGTATCTAATGCACCATTGATATAAATCATATTATCTGCTTCCTTGGTCCATTCAAAAACCTGTGTTGTAAGACTGGCATCAAATGGTTTTACCATTTTATCGGGCATAAATACCGCTGAAGGATGCGGGTCCATAGGCAGATATTTCAGCAGGCCCTCAAAGTCTTCTGTTTCATAGCCGTAATAACCCATCTCGGTCCCTGATTGATAATAATGCGAAGCATAGGCTTTCATATCCGAGTCGGAAAAAAATTGCAGACCCACTATGTCCAGGAAGTAATTCAGCTTTGTTTCTGTATCCGTATCCGGCGAGGGGATCTTGCTGCAATCCCTGCCATATTGCCAGAAAGAAAAAGGATATTCAAGGACGGCATATTCAAAGGCCTCGTCAAAACTGAGATAATTGAATTCAAGGCCTTTACCCTTGGCAAACCACTTGAGCAATGATTTATATTTATCTGCATTTGTCAACAGATCTCTTTGGTAAGCATATATATCCGCTCGGCATTGATCAGAGCCAATGGTGTCCAGGAAGCTATATATACGCGGGTCTTCATCACTCAGGTTAACCGGCGCCACATAAGGAACACTTACATCCACATCATCAGGATAAAAATATCTGTAAAATATTGTGGTGGTTCCGCCCTTGCTGATTCCTGAAGCGACCCATGGTCCATCATATATTGACCTGAAGATGGTGTTTATCTTATGCAAGTCCGCTGTGACCTGAACAAAGTTGAGGTAATCATAGTCCATCTCCTCGGGAACAGACTCCAGAAAATACCTGTGCTCTACATTGATCTGGTTCGCGCCCAGTAAGGATGCCAATTCTGTAATATTGTTACTGGGTCTACCATATCCGTTAGTGACAATCACACTTGGAGCATCGAAACCCATGTGACTCAAATAGGCTCTTTGATAGAAATGGCCTTTTGAAGGATCATTGTGATCAATCGGCTGCTTGATTCTTAGTTCATAACAGGCTTCATAATCAGCCTTTGTTTCTATCTGTTGGAAAATGATATCCGGCAACTCAAATAGTGCTTTTTCTATTTCCTCCTGCGCGTGCATACCCAGCGCAAGCAAAAGCATAAAGCTGAAGACAATTGAATTTTTCATTTCTGATCATTAAATTTTTGAAGGTATTCAAGGGCCAAGTTAACCATAGTTTTCATTCCAAGAACAAAGACCGCTTCCTCAATATAAAATTCAGGGCTGTGATGCTGGCAAGCCTCAATAACAGAAATATCTCTTGGCTTTGCTACCAGATAATAAAAAGAAATTTGTCATAAATGCCGAAATATTTATGCCTATCCTGTTGAGTTATCCTCTCCTGATTTTGGACAATATCTGATAATTAAGAATTGAAATCGATAGCATTTGCTGCAATTACAGAGAGATTAACAATTCATCAACTTCCTTTTTAATTGTGTTGATCTCACTTGCCAGCAGAGTCCAGAATCCAGAAAATTACTTCACATCGTATCTGTTTGCCCCTTTTGAGACGTTATTAAGCTATAAGAGTTCTTAAAGACATTCTAAATGATTTAGAATTTATTCGGGATAATGTCGTTAAGTATAAATATATTTGTACACAATTGGATATCAATTTTTTAAATATAGACTATTTTTTTAATGTATATTAGGGTTTATGAATAAGATGCTTAAAATATTTCTCTCGATTGTAGGTTTATCCCTGACATATCTGTGGGTCTGCTCCATGTTCCAATCATGTAATAGCAATAGTGACAAAAGCGCAGATGATTTGGCCATGCTTGATGATCTTGACATTGGAGAAGAAGAAATCATAGATGTTTCAGATGAGGACTTTTTTGAAGAAGATGACAGCTACGAAGATTCAGGTGCAGAAGAGAGCTTTGAAGTTTTAGAAGAGCAGCTGGTTGAAAAGCCAACAAGCACTGCCCCTGTAAGAACAAGCAATACAGCAGCATACTCCGGTGGATCCTATTTGCTGATATCCGGCAATTACCTCGTAAAGGGCAATGCAGATGAAATGGTGAAAAAGCTAAAAAGCCTGGGTTATTCTGCTGCCGAGATTGCGGTTTTTGACCGATCCCAATACCATACGGTTATAGCCTCTCGCTTCAGCTCCTACGAAACCGCATTGCAATCCGCGAGCATGCTCAAACAAAAAGGTGTAGACTGCTACGTCAAAAAGAGATCATAGTACATGTGTGGAAGGGCCTCCCTCAGCAAGACAGAAAAAGAACTTGAAGAAAGATTTGATGCAGGCTTTTATTCTGAGGACCTGCTCAGGTATAAGCCCTTACCCAACTACAATGTAGCACCATCGCATTTTATGCCTGTCATACTGAACCAGGACAAGAGCCACTTCAGCCCTGTTCGTTGGGGCTTTATCCCCTTCTGGGCAAAAGATAAAAACATCGGCTACAAAATGATTAATGCCCGGATTGAATCAGCCCTGGAAAAAAACAGTTTTAAAAAGTCTTTTGAAAACAAGCGGTGCCTGGTGCCGGCAGATGGCTTTTATGAATGGAAAAAAACGGGCAAATCAAAACAGCCATTCAGGATTCTCCTAAGGGACGAAAGTATTTTCACCTTTGCAGGTTTGTGGTCAAAATGGACATCGCCTGAAGATGGTACAGAAGTCCTGTCCTTCACCATCATGACACAGGAGTCCAACGCACTGGTGAAAGAAATCCACGACAGGATGCCTGTCATTCTTAGAAAAGACCATGAAGAAGCCTGGTTGGATAAAGACGTGTCACCGGCTGAACTGATCAAACTCCTGGAACCATACCCAGAAGATGAAATGAAAGCTTATCCGGTATCAGATCGCGTCAACAAGGTCTCAAACAATGATGCTGAACTGATCCAACCAAATAATTCCGAGCAAGGAAGTCTTTTCTAAACCAATTTAGTCGCTTTTTTCGTCTAAATATTACCGAAAATACCGTCATAGAGCTATCTTCGGTTTAAAAAGTGCTAGGAAATAATCTGCAGTATTTAAGAAAAAAACACGGCTTGTCACAGCAGGCCTTGTCCTCCGCCCTGGATATTCCAAGGACTACCCTGGGTGATTATGAGCGGGAGAAGACAGAACCCAATATCGAAATGCTTCTCAAAATGGCTGATTATTTCAATCTTGATATAAATACTTTTTTGCGAAAGGACCTTAGCCATGAGCAATATGAAATTGCAAAATCAGAACAGCTAAAGGTACTGGCGATATCTGTAGACCAGGAAAACCAAGGCAATATAGAGCTTGTAGACACCAAAGCTGAAGCTGGCTACCTCGAAAGCTATCAAAATCCGGAATATATCCGTGATCTGCCAAAATTGAAAATTCCAGGCCTCGATTCAGGAACCTACAGGGCTTTTGAAATCCAGGGAGAATCCATGTTACCTATTGAGTCGGAAAGTATAATAATTTCTTCCTACGTAGAAAGCCTTGAAGACCTGAAAGATGGGAAGACCTATATTATCATAAGTAAAAAAGACGGCCTGGCTTACAAACGCATCAAGATAGACAGAAAGAGAAATTGCCTTATTCTTATTTCAGATAATCTGCTGTACCTGCCTTATGAACTCGCTTTTGAAGATATCGATGAAATCTGGCAATATTATGCGCACATCAGCTTCAACGATGACCGCAAATATGCTGGTGACAAACTTGAAAATCAGATTTCAGAAATCAACAAAAAGCTGACAGACATCCACGATCACCTCCTGGACTAATTTAATAGGTAATGCGGACGAGGTTGAGGTCGTAATTACTTTCACTGGGGACGATCATTGAATTGGAAGAAATCTGTATAGCGTCTTTGAAGCGCAACTTCATATTTTGATACGCCGTACTAAGCAAGCTGTTACGGGCCAGCTTGCCGGCAGGGTCCATAAGGTATTCACTCACAGTGTTGTTTTTCTTGATCTCATCATTATAAATAAACCGCAACCGCGAAGGTGTTTTCATAATGTAAAATGATGAGTATATCGCTTCATCATCCTGTGAGAACTGCTTTTTATACAGAACTTTATTCCAGTCGGGAACACCTTCCGGTGAAATACTGCTCACTATAATGTCATCGTTGTAATAGTCAATCCATGAACGTCTTGAATAATTATCATAGCCCGTCCGGGCATATCCACTGTAAGGATTACGTCTGGAATATTCCCGTTCAATTTCCGAAATAAGCAGGAAGCCTCCATCCTGCCTGAAAAGAATATCTTTTAAAGCAATATCCTCAAGAACCCGGCTTTTCTTTTTCCTTCCCTGGATAAGTTCTTCGTATAAATTGGCTTCAAATGATATATATCGAATATTGGAACTAGAGGATATGCTTTCAAAGCGTTCAGAAAGAAAAAAATATCCTTTTGCTTCCTTTGATTTCTTTTCAGAATATATTCCTACAATGAGAAATAGATTGTTCTTGTTGTCAAAGTCAATAAGAACATCAGAACCTGTGTGGTCACCCAATCCCAACTTGACAAATTTTTGCAGACCTGCCCTTGGGTCAACAAGGAGCATAAGCAATTCCTCCTTATCCGATGTCCACGCTTTTTCTCTGAACAACATGGCAAAGCTTCCTTTGTCTGTTACAAGTACCTCGTCAAGTCTCCTGTCATAATTATCAGCAACTTCAATCTTTGAGGACCAGTCCATTCGCCGTTTTACAGAATCGTAGATCAAAAGAACAAGGTTTTGATCTTCATCTTCCGTCATGAGCATAATATATCGATCGTTCAGTGATTGACTGCACAGTATTTTTTTTCTGACGTCTTTTTTATGAATCCTGGCAAACTCCATACTGTCAACCAACCGGACGCTGTTGTCATATATTCTGTATCTCAGGATCATTGAGTCCTGCTCAAAGTAACCATACAAAACCTGGAAGACAGTATCAAGCTCTGTGATGTTAAAGACATCGACCCTTTTCTTTTCAAAGAGAAGTTCCTCGGATTTTATGAGTTCCAGCTCGCGGTTAAAGACATCGACTTCTTTGGCAAAGCCGCGATCTCTTACAACAACTGATCGACCATCTACATCCCCAAGAATATCATAGGCAAAATAATTCCTGAGGCTGAGCTCGGGGGATATGCTGACTTCCTGCGACAATAAAACTGTCGAAGTCAGACAAAAAACGATATAGATGATATGCTTAAGCATGTACACGCTCTTAATAACTAAAGATATAAATTAGAGTTCAGAAATTCAGTAGCCAAATGGATTCAAGAAGACCTCTTCAAATCAATAGATTATCATCTCCCTGGCGGCTTAGAGCTCTGTACAATTATTATTGGAATAGATATATTCCGCTTAGATTTACGCTCAAATCCTATTCTCTATATGAAACCATTGATTGAATGTGTCCCGAATTTCAGTGAGGGCGTCCAGCAAGAAGTCATAGATCAAATCTGTGAGGAGATAAGTTCTGTTGAAGGTGTAAAGCTCCTCGATGTAGACCCTGGTAAAGCCACCAATCGTACGGTGGTCACCTTTGTAGGGGCTCCGAAACCTGTCATTGAAGCTGCCTATCTTGCCATTAAAAAAGCCGCTTCTCTTATTGATATGTCAAAACACTCGGGTGAACATCCGCGAATGGGCGCTACGGATGTCTGTCCGTTGATTCCCATTTCCGGTATCACTATGGAAGAGACCGTTAAATACGCTGAAGCCCTGGGGGAGCGCGTAGGCCAAGAGTTGGGTATCCCTGTTTACCTCTATGAATCGGCAGCAAAGAAGCCCGAAAGAAAAAATCTTGCTACCGTCCGGGCCGGAGAATACGAAGGCCTTGCCACAAAGATGAATGACCCCGACTGGAAACCTGATTACGGGCCTGATACATTCAATGCCAAATCCGGTGCCACGGCCATTGGTGTACGTGATTTCCTTGTAGCTTATAATATAAATCTGAATACGACTTCTGTTCGCCGGGCTAATGCCGTAGCATTCGATGTCAGGGAGAAAGGTCGCATCAAAAGAGAGGGGCATCCACTAACAGGAAAGATAATGAGAGACGCGGAAGGGAATCCGCTGAGAGAAGCCGGAAAGCTGAATTCTGTAAAAGCCATTGGCTGGTATATCGAAGAATATGGCCTGGCTCAAATATCCATGAATCTGACGGATATAAATGAGACAAGCCTTCACAAAGCCTTCGAAACAGTACGGGAATGTGCCAATCAAAGAGGATTACGTGTCACCGGATCAGAATTGGTAGGGCTGGTGCCTAAAAAGGTATTGCTGGAAGCGGGAAAATATTTCCTGAAACAGCAAGAGCGATCACTTGGAATTACTGAGCTTGAAATAATGCACATTGCCATTAAATCTCTTGGCCTCGACGAACTGGGACCTTTTGATCCAAAAAAGAAGGTCATCGAATACCTGCTTGAAGAAGACAGTGCCCGACCTCTTGTCAATAAAACACTTATAGGCTTCGCTGATGAAACAGCAAGTGAAAGTCCCGCGCCGGGCGGTGGTAGTATATCTGCCTATGTCGGTGCTCTCGGTGCCGCACTTGGAGGAATGGTAGCCAACCTCTCAGCGCATAAGCGTGGGTGGGATGAAAAGTGGTCGTATTATTCTTCCTATGCAGTAATGGCGCAAGACATTAAGGACAGGCTGATACAACTTGTCGACGAAGACACGACCGCATTCAATAAAATTCTGGAAGCACTTCGTATGCCTAAGTCCAGTGAAGAAGAAAAACAACTAAGATCGAAAAGCATTGCTGCTGCCACGCGCTATGCCATTGAAGTCCCTTTGACTGTGATGAAAACCTCATACGAGTCTTATACGCTCTTGGAAGAAATGGCTCAGTCGGGTTTGAAGGCTTCCATATCCGATGCAGCCGTAGGAGCACTGTGTACACATACGGCTGTCGAAGGAGCGTATTTGAATGTAAAAATTAACTGCAAGGATTTTGACGACAAAGAATTTGTAACACAGGCTCTGAGTGAGGCCAATACCATCCTTGACCAATCCGGCAAGAAAAAGCAGCAAATTCTGAAAACCGTGAATGACCATTTATAATGTCGGAAGAATATTTCTTGTCACGCCTGTCAGATAATCAACTGAAGATCGATGAGTTTGTTCATATATGTGTTCTGGATTTTTCAGCGTTTCGACAAAGATTCAATATAAAATCCCTTTCTATCATTATCAATCCTTGCTGGCTTACATCAATCCTGAGGCATGGAGCTTTGTTTTGTTCATGAAAGAGAGTAAACACTCAAGGGACACTTTTTCATATAAGAGAAATAAAATAAGTTGCCGGTTTGATAATGGATGATTTAAACACTGTGCCCAAAGATGACATTATTGACAGCTTTGCCGAAGCCATAGTCCTCGACCAAGAATACCATAAAAAGCTAAGGCGTTAATCCTTGAGCGGCAGTTTTCTGGGCCTTTTAAAAATAGGTACGGTAGAGCACGGCTCACCATACATTATGCTTTGCGCATGATCTTTCAGCCTGTAAGCCAACTCGGCATAGGCGAATGCGGGTACGGGCTTGTTGCTGCATCCTTTGATCACAACACGCTCTTCATTATAGGCTTCTACATCAAAACTTTCAAGGACCTTGCTGTAATGCGTTTTGAGATATTCTTCAAGACTTCCCTGGAATACTTCGTTGGCAAATCCCATCAGGGATGTACTGACCAGCATATATGCCCATACTGGAATTATAGCATCATTGGAGTTGAATAATAAAACCGTCTTACCCTGGTATAGGCTCCAGTCAATTTCCTTGAGAGCTGCCCTGAAGTCCTTTTCGCGTAAAATGAGCTCCTTGAACAGGAGTGGTTTGAGGTCGAACTCGACAATCTCTGTTTCAGGATAATAGTTTTCCAGGTTAATCAGCTTAAGATTGCTGTTGGCTACTCGGTTAATCAATGGTTTGTCCATAATAATTAGGTCTTACTCCTCTTCAATTAACCCAATAGCCTCCACTTCGGTTTCAAATTCCTTAAGTTGCGGTAATTCCCTGAGGTCTTTCAGTCCAAAATGGTCCATAAATTTCTCAGTAGTTCCGTAAAGTAATGGGCGACCCGGGCCTTGTTCACGTCCCACTATTTCCACAAGCTCCATGTCGAGCAGCTTTTGAACCGTATAATCACAGTTTACCCCTCGGATACTCTCCATTTGTGATTTGGTAATGGGCTGCTTATACGAGATTATAGCCAGTGTTTCAAGGGCTGCTCTAGATAATTTACGTTTTGACTCGATCCTTAAGAACTGACCTACAATAGGGTGGTAGCTTCCCTTGGTCATAAATTGATATCCCCCGGCAATTTCAAGGATCTCGAAGGCAAAGGCCTCGTCAGCATAGCGCTGTTTCAGTTCTTCTATAGCCGATAATATATCATCCTTGCTGATATCAGTATCAAAATAACTGGATAATGTGTTTTTGATATCACTAAAGCTAATAGGTTTCCCGGAGGCAAAAACTAGGCTTTCTATATAGACATGCAGGTTTTCCAAAAATTCAGGCGGTTTTAGTTAAATGCATTTACAATGAAATGAAATACAAAATTGAGAGCAATAATAAGGATGATTAAAGGTATCCAAAAATGCTCATCGAAATATTTTTCTTCAGGAATGTGGCTGCAGTCCGGTGCCTGGGGGCTAAGCTTGTAATCATAGCCCTCTCCTTCCTGCTCAATTTCAAATTCGAGCAGCTGGCTTTCTATATAAAATGAATAGCTGTGCTTCTCCTTTCTGTTGAAGTCAATGATCATGATTTCCGAATTGACAAGCAACATGAGATGACCACTTTCATCACCATGATACATATCAATGCTATAGGGAATACCGGTCAAAGAATAATATGTCCAGTTAAGCTGAGCCATTTATATCTTTTATACAATATAATTATATGGCTTGAGCTTTGCATATATATTAAGGCATACGGCAGACCGCAGACTGGATTTGGCATGGCTCACGCTTGCTTATAACTATATTTGTATAAATTGAAGGCATGACACAAGAAGATAGAGTGGCCCTGAAAAATAAGATCCTTGAGTTGCTTGAGAAGCTGGAAAAGGACATTAAAGACACTGAGGATATGACTCAGCCCATCAGTCCTGAAAACTCCATAGGCAGAGTATCCCGAATGGATGCCATCAATAACAAAAGTGTGATGGAAGCTTCCTTACGCAACAAGATTTCCAAAAGAAACAAATTGAAACTGGCGCTATCAAAAGTTGATAACGAAAACTTTGGTATCTGTGTCAACTGCAAACAGAATATTAATCCGGCACGCCTGATGTATATGCCTGAAAGTGCTCGTTGCATAAGATGTGCAGACAGATCCTGAAAGATCTTAGATGTATGACTTTTTGGCTGCCTTTATGGGCACAGAAATGCATTTTTTTTCCATATAATCCATCATCTCGATGACTAGCGTTTTGGCGTTTTCATCAAGAGATTCAAGTCTGTCTCCATAAACCTCTTCAATGGCTCTCTTTTTAACTTCCTTGATTTCTTTTGGAATGCTGGCCATGGCTTTCTCCAACTGGCGCTGATGGAAGATGTCTTTGAATTCCAGTATTTGTGAAGTTATAATAGGGCGCGCTTTCTCCAGCTCTTTACGCCTTTCGTCAAGGTTCTCTTCCGAAATCTTTTTTAAACGCCCGATGTCAATGTAGTCAAGCTTGAAGTTGCGCACTACATCTTCCGAGATGTTTCTTGGAACAGCCAGGTCTATGACAAGCTTTCTTGAAGTGTCCGACTTGATCATTTGCTTATAAAGCTTCTGATCAATAACAACCCTATTGGCAGAAGTGCATATTATGATTGTATCAAACCTGCCATCCAGTTTGTCAAGCTCGTTCAGGTGGTATGAGTCAGCATCTAGAAAAGAAGCCAATTTTCTTGCATTATCAATGCTCCTGTTATAAATGGAGACATTCATCATATTGTATTTCCGCAAAAATTTAGCAGCCAGGGTATTTGTTTCTCCAGAGCCGATTAGCAGAATGCGCTGGTCTTTTTGATCATTTGCATTAATCATCGCCTGTATGGCTAGTGATACGACAGACAATGCTTTTTCTGCTATAGCTGTTGTGCTGTATACTTTTTTTGCTGTAGCTACTGTTGCTTTTTCAAGTATACGCAGGTAATCGCCTGTAAGGCCCGCTTGTTTGCATTGGTCGTAGGCTTTCCTGAATTGCCTGAAAATCTCTCGCTCACCAACAACAAGTGAATCCATGGAGGATGCCATTTCAAAAACATGCCTCAGCGCAGCCTCTCCTTCATAATAATCCGCGAAGCTGTCGATGTGATCCAGGGTCTCAGGCTCAAGATCCGGGTTGACGGACTGGAAAAACGATCTAAGGAATTCATTATCGATAGTCTTATGGGCAAAACTTATGAAGCAAACCCTGTTACAGGTCTCAAGATAAAACAGCTCATCCAGTCCGAATTCAGATTTCAACTGCTTTAGCCTGAAATAAAGATTCCCTTCCTGCGACCTAATATAGAAATTCCCTATATCCGATATATCCAGGTTGTGATGTGTCACTGTAATAACCTTGTAATTGTCAATCAAACCCATAGGGTCAAAAATAAAACAGACATACTGCATAAATGTCATAGGAATGTAATTTGCTGAAGGGCATGGCTTTGTATTTTACTGAAAATGTATTTGCTTTGCCTGAGTAATCCCCCCTGGCTCATACTTTGACCCTGAATTCAAATTATAATTTTAATCGTGCTTGCACTTTTTAGAAGAAATCTGTTTGTCAATTATCTGTTCCTGCTGGGCTTTGCCGTCGTATGTCTGATGCCATACCTGATAAAGCCGGATTGGCTCGCAATGCATGATTTCCAAATGCCATACCATGAGGTATTTGAGTGGAACCTGCCCTGGATAAATACGGTTTACGGGCAGTTATTCTATGCTTTGATATTTATTTACGTGCAATCTATTATGGTTGCGGAAATCGTAATTCAGAATCGCTTGAGCCGTCAATTGAGTATTATCCCTGCGGCTGTGTTTTGTTTCTTCTGCTTTTGGGCGCTACATAATTCTGTCCTTGACGAAGTATTACTGGCTAATTTTTTTCTCATTCTCTGTTTCCGTAGTCTCTTCGATATCTACAAGAAATATAAACCTATATCAACACTCTTCAACGCAGGCTTTTTCCTGGCATTGGCGGTGCTTGTTTACAGTCCTTTGATATTCTTCTTTATCATATGCTTCTTTGGTTTACTAAGCCTCAGATCACTCAAATTAACAGAGTTCCTCCAGCTCAGTTTTGGCTTTCTTTGTCCGATATTTCTTGCTTGGGTAGCCCTCTTTTATAAATCAAATACAGCTCTCCTATGGGATCAGTTAAGCCTTGAGTTTTCTTTTCCCAAGGTAACAGACATAGACATACCGTTAATAATAAAACTAACCCTACTTCTTCTGACTCTTGCATTCCTTGTGAGTCAGAATTCTGAGCTGCTTAAAAAGAAAACCTTTGATGCGATAAAGAAAATAGAACTTTCTTACTGGGGACTCCTCCTCTCCCTGGTCAGCCTTTTTTTCGTGAAAGAGCTTAGCCAATCCCACCTCTTAAGTTTGTCTATACCCTTATCCATTCTGGCAGGGCTTTATCTTGAATCGCGCGATAAAATGACCATTAAGGAATTCGCATTCCTGTTTTACATCGTCTTTTATTTCCTCATGGTTTTTGAAATCGTGTGATTTCCTAGGCGTCCCTTTTCCTAAACTTTCTGTGAACTATGCTGCTCATCACTATCGAAAGCAGGCAGTACGAACTGAAATATATAATCCCTGGAGAAAGACTGGAATAATTAACCGTATCTGCAGATGAGGAATAGCTTTGATATGAAAAATCATTAAGCATACTGCTGATCAAACCATAAAAGCCAATATAAGACATGAATATGGCTACAACAAAAACATCCGCCATGCTCCATTTCCCCATATAAAAGATGATCACCTTTATGAGCTGGCTGTTACGGGATTTTCCGATAAACAAATACACTGTAGTGAGCAACATTTTGAGGAAAGGCAGAATGATACTGAATAATAGAATCAAGAAACCGACAATTTTAAGGTCTATACCTCTGCCTTCAAGCAGTGTAATGGTTACATCAATAATACTCTTGCTTTGGTAGTACATGACCTGCTCGTCAAAATGAATATTCGAATCCAGCAGGTTTACATCAATGGTAGAGAGACGAGCATCCAAATCTATCATAGGCAGGGCCAGGCCCAAAGCAAGGAATACGGTACATATAAGCGTCAACCAGGATGTTGACCAGGCGAAGGGCATTGTTTTATTAAGCACCAATAAGACAAGCAAGGCAAAAACCAAAGCGGATATAGACCTGATTATAAAAGACCTCTTGGCGGCCCGAAGCGTCTCAAGCCTGGCCTCAATGACAGCATCGGCCTCATCAAGATTAATGCCTCCGTATTTCTCATACAGCGGTATACGCCGGTCTGAACCCGATCTTGCCAACTCCGTCGCCATCATATCACTTACAGATGCACTGATTTCAGCTTTTATTTCAGGAATTTTGCGCTCCAATTCAATCATCAACTGGTCTGTTATGACAGGTATTTGTGCTTCAAAGTCAATGTTCTTTAACTCGGCTTCAATATTTTTTCTGAAAAGCCCAATAAATAGTTTACCCAGCTTTTTTTCATCCTCAGACCCCTGCCGTGCCTCGACTATGGCATCAATCAATTTTCCTGATTCAAAATATTCTTCATACAAATCCTGGAGATAACTTTCAATTTGTCTTCTTATCCCATCCAGGTCCCTGGCAGTTATCTCAAAGTTATCTACCCTGTCTTCAAGAATGACAAAGAGTTTTTCCTTCCACAAATCGAGGTTGAATAGCCCATACTTGATCATATGCATCTCTGCATAATCATAATTTATTTCATTTTCTTCCTTCGAAATTTCATAGGTCCTAAATCCAGCATATGAAGCATATGCGATGATTACAAGAAGTATTATCTGGGAAATATATTTCATAGAATCTGATGGTTCAGGCAAAAATCATGTGTCATATATAACAATAACTGATAATTTAGATTGTGCCTGGAAGGATTTTGTAACAGATTAGTTTAAAAATTTAGTCCTGCCCTTATTTTAAGCGCTTAAAACCTATTTTCATTATTCAATAAATCTCAAAAGCCAAATCTATGGAAATTCTAAAATATCCCATCGGCAAGTTTGAAGCATCCAAAAATATCACCACTGAACAGATTGATGATTGGATAAAAACCCTTGAAGATTTTACATCAGAACTCGAGACTTGCGTTTAAGGATGGTCCGATAAACAGTTGGACACACCATATCGAGAGGGAAGCTTGACTGTAAGACAACTGATTCATCACATTGCTGACAGCCACATGAATGCACTGGTACGCTTTAAACTCGGACCAACTCAGGAGAATACACGCACTAAGCGTGGAGTAAGAGGCTGTCATTTGCTAATTAAATTATTCCACTTCAGTATGTCCTCCCAGTATGTATCTTCTGTGAAACCTGGAAGAAAGTGATGAAGAAAAACAATTTTCCCGAATTCATGTGCCAGAACAGCTGATAAGCACTATGCCATACTCTCTAGTTATATTGGCTGGTATTGGCGTGGTATGGATAATTTTTACAAGCAGCAGCATCACGGGCTGAAAGCTTCCTAAGGCTCTTACGGTTCCTGTTCAAATTTTTTGCGGGCATAGGCCTGGAGGTCTGCGACCTTATCAGATTCATCGACAATCTCATGACCTAGCAGGGCTTCAAAAACATCTTCGAGTGTAACCAGTCCCACCATTGTCCCGAATTCATCCTTGACGACTGAGAGGTGTTGCTTGCTTTTACTGAGACTTCTAAACAACTCGGGTAGCGGCATATCGTCCCTGATTATGTTCACCTCAAGTTTTATATCCTCAATTTTTGTTTCCCCTCGTTGCTCAGCCATCGTAGCCAGAATGTCATCTTTAAGTACTATACCTGTTATGTTATCCCTGTCATCCTTGTAGACGGGTATCCGGGAGAAGACCTTTGTCGGTGTAAAGCGTATGTAATCCTCTACGGTAGTATTGGCGTCAAGCATGAAAGCCACAGAGCGGGGCGTCATTATGTCCCGGACAGTCATCTGTTCAAAATCCATGAGATTCTTGATCATCTCTGTCTCCTCCTTAGCTAATGTGCCCGTATTGAGGCCTTCCATAGCCATATGAGTGAAATCACTTCGACTCAGTACCGACTTCTCTTTTTCTTTCTTGAGACTCTTTGTTATCAACTGGCTGACATATACAAGGGGAGCCAGTACCCATAATAAAATCCGGATGGTATATACGGTAAATCCGGAAAGAGCTCTCCAGTTATTAGCGCCTATTGTTTTCGGGATTATCTCTGACAATATCAGAATGCTTAAGGTCATAACCGTGGCCACAACAGACTCCCAACTGATGGGAATATTTTCGCTGATCGGGCCTGTTCCTATAGCCTCGCCTGCCACAGCGCCAACGCCAATAGCGCCCACTGTGTGTGCAATAGTGTTGAGGGTGAGAATAGCCGATAAGGGTTTATCGATATCCTTTTTATAGAGCTGAAGCAATTTCCCGATGCCGGAGCCATCAGCTACTTTCCTGCGTACATAAGATGGTGTAATACTCAGCAGGACCGCTTCCAATACCGAGCACAGAAAAGAAAAGGCAATAGATAACACAAAGAAGAAAATAAGTAATCCTATCACTGTTGAAATTTACTTTTATCTAAATCTAATCCATAAAAACCGGATCATTGAGACGCTTCGCGATAAAATATTTCACAAACCAAATTATTACAGAAGCTAATATTAGTTTTATAAGGGCCATTTTCCAAAATGGTTTGAGACCATAGTCGATTGCTCTTTCAAAACCGTGAAGTATAGCAAGGTGCATAATACCAAAGAAAAAAAGTACCATGGTAGCCTGGAGAGTGCTATTGAGTATTCCTGTGAAGGCAGGATCTGTCCTTGACTTGAAGCAGAAAGATATAAATAAGCCTGCTGGCAAAAAGCCATAGAGAAAGCCTCCACTATTGCCAATTAACCGTTCAATTCCCGAGCTGCCCATGGCGAAAACTCCAAGACCTGCAATACCTAAAAGTATATAGCCCAATAATGCTATTGTAAACTGTTTGGGTGTCAGGAAAGCTGCCACAACAAAAATGGTCAAGCTTTGCAAGCTGAAAGGAATCCCTGACTCACTTAAAGGGATATCTATCTCAATCTGTGCAGAAAGAGTAATGACAGCGATGCTAAATACTATACGAATTATCTGATTCAATACAGCTTACCTGACTGGTTAAGATACGCAATAATGATCGTAATTGCCAGCATGGTATCTGCGTCGCAGCCTGCTTTTATAGCAAGTCCGGCCTCTACGGTGGACCATGTCTTAAATGATAAGCGGGCCACCTCGTCAGACTCCGACAAAAAGGTGAAATTGGTTCTCCAGATATTGGTCTTAATTTTAATAGCTCCGTGGTAATTGCTTTCAGCTCTAATAATACCGTCAACCATAGGAAATTTTCTATTGAGTTCTAACAGGAGTTCTTCGTCTTTCTTTACTCTGAATCTGGTCTGCCAGGCATTGGCAGATTCGATGTGTAGAACTTCAATATAGTCAGCATTTACAAGACGGATCTTTTTAATAAATTCAAACAGTTTGGTCTTGGATGCGTAGGCCAGCTCGCCGTCATCATCAAATACCTTGTAATTACCGTGATCCCACCAGTTTTTTTTGCGAATGATAAACTTTTCAAACTCGCCATCCATAAGTTATGGTTGCAAATACTCCTGGAATGAAGACTTTAGTCTTTGGTCGGTAGTGTTCTGGACAATCTCCTGTATCATTTCTTTCAACTTGGGGATACGCGAAGCATAACTTTCATCATCCAGTTTTGTGTTGAATGTCGAGATCAGGTTTCTTATGAAATTTGTAGCCGAATATTTTTTGAAATAGTTATTAGAATTATCAATTGCCAGAGCCTTCAATACCTGGGCTGTTTGAATAAGGCGTTCAGGGTCATCAACTGACTTGGCTAATTTTGTGTATTGATTCATGTAATTGAAAAAACTGAAGATGCTCACATTGGATAGATTTTCTTCAAAAAAGCCAAGGTACTTGGCCTGACCGGTGTTGGCATAAATTTCTGAAATCTTGCCAGTAAGAGGTTTATAGTATTGCTCTGTGAGTTTATCCGCCAGGGTGAGAGCTTTATCCTGGTCGTTGCGTGCAATTATATTCAATGCTTCAGCGAGAACCCAGAAAGACTGATCCTTCAAGATAACCGCTTCTGCCAATACGGGATCGCCAAGATTTTTAAGTGCAGATGCTCTGACCGAAGAACTCTCATCCGATAAAGCCATGCTTCTTAGCTTATTCTCGTAACTGCCTTTGTTGAGGGAGGCCACAGCCATTGCCCTTATGTCGGGAGAATTGTCATTGAGCGCTTTATCAATAATCTTAGTCATATTAGGACTACCCGTCAAAGCTTTGACGGCTTTTAGTTTATCGGCATACTCGTCAGATAGTAAAAACAGTTGCACATGCTCTTCCTCTGTCCGGCTCTCCTTCGTCACAGCAAGGATATCGTGTTTTCCATCAAATACGACTGCCACAGGCATTTCATCAGCTTCAATAGAAAGCTCAAAACTTTTTTCTCTTTGATCCATCCACAATTGCCTATACTCTTTTTTACCCGAAGCGTAATACAGGGCTGTCTCGACTGGAAACTTGAAAACCGGCGGGTTATCTTCGGCATCCTGGGTCTGCCTTACATCAATTCTAACGAGTTTTTGAGCATCAATCATAGTATGCTCGATCTTAAGAATCGGATGCCCTTTATCATAAAACCACTGGTTAAAAAACCAATTTAAATCTTCACCTACAGTATCTTCAAAAGCGAGCCTGAGTTCGTGGGCTTCCACATCAGAAAATTCATGGTCCTTGAGATAATTACCAATGGCTGTAAAAAATGCATCATCACCGATATAGGATCTTAACATGTGTACTATCAGGCCGCCTTTGTTATAACTGTGGGCATCAAACATTTGCTCTTTATCATCATACTTGAAATGAATAAGATCATGAGTACCTCCCTGAGATGAAGACATCAAGTATCCATTCAGGTCCTGCAGTCGCTTTTTCTCTGCATTGTCGTGACCATATTTATATTCCCGCCACATATATTCTCCATAGGTCGCAAAGCCTTCATTCAAACTCAGGTTGGACCAGCTTTCGCATGTTACCAGATCTCCAAACCAGTGATGAATCAATTCATGGGCAACTATATCATCATTATTACTGTCCAACAGCTCTCGCGTTGTTTTCTGCACAAATTCACCAAACACAACCGCTCCGGTGTTTTCCATAGCTCCGCTCACGTAATCCCGACATACAATTTGAGCATATTTGTCCCATGGGTAATTGTAATTCAACTTTTCTGAAAAGAATGAGAGCATTTCGGGAGTATGGTTGAATATAGCCTTGGCATCATCTTCAAACTCTTGTTCAACATAATACATAAGCGGTTTGCCGTTCCATTCCTCCTTTACGACCGCATACTCACCTATACCCAACATAAATAGGTAAGGAGCATGTGGAGCGTCCTGCTTCCAATAGTCTGTTCTGGTACCATCAGGATTAGGGGTGGAATTAACCAGTATACCGTTCGAGAGCGTACTGAAAGAAGCATCGACTGTAACATATATCTCCTGACTGCATCTCTCGTTGGGTTTGTCAATCGTAGGAAACCAGCGACTGCTGTTCTCCGTTTCACCCTGCGTCCAGATCTGTCTTGGTTTGTTCGGGTTGTCGGCCAAAGGATTAATAAAAAATAAACCCTTATCGGAAGTTATGGCTGCACTGCCACCTGAAGGTCCCTCATTGGGCTTAGCTGTGTAATCGATCTGGATGGTATACTTTTCATCGCGTGTAAATTTTCTTCCAAGATTAATACTGAGCTTTTGAAGGTCATAATCGTATTCAAGCATATTGCCATCCATTGTGACGCTATGTATATCAAAAACTTTGGCGTCCAACACCAATTGATCCGTTGGGTAAAAAAATGGTCTGAGGGTCAGTTCGGCTTTACCATTCACGTATTGCTTTTCCCAATCAAATGACAATTCAAGTTTGGTATGAAGAAGATCATGCTTTCTTGTTGCTGACGCCCTGTATACAGGCAAATCATTGGGCACCTCAACTTCCTTATAAATAGGCGCTGATACAACAAGGGTATCCAGCAATTCTTCTTCAATAACTACCGGTGCTTCATAGATTTCCTGTTGAGTCTTACATGCGCTTAATAAGGCCAGCGTGGCAAGAGCAAGTATTGTCTTAGTCGTTAAGTTCATACGGGTATTTTTCCAAAAAATTAAGGAGAGCAAATATAATTGGCTTATGGTTCATTTGCCCGGATTCTGTACCAATAAGTAAAGTCCACTTACTGGCATTGCAATAATTGCAAATATCAAGCCTAATAATCTACATTCAATTCATCAAAAATGGCGTGAATATTTTCCTGGACATCGGCTCTTCGGTCCAAACGGTAGTTCTTGCCTACTAGCTTTTCGTAATAAATCAAAAGGTAGTTAAGGAAAACTTCTTCAGCTAAGTCGTTAAAGCGATATGCGCCGTAGAAATATTTGAATTGCTCTTCTCTTATAAAACGGCTGTCCTCCGAGAAAAAAACAACGGCATAGGGAGCAAAAGCAGCATACTGACCCAATTCAGCACGGCTGGGATAGCCATATTCTTCAAAATAGCTTGAAATACTGTAGAAGCCTTTAAGGTATATCATATCCTTTTCATCATTCAGAGCTTCTGCATCATAGTCTACGGAAAACCGCCGGGCTTCGCGTCTTTCTTCAAAAGATTGAATTTCTATCAACACATTTTCAAGGTATTCCTTCTTCTCTTCAAGGCTTGCCAATTCCTGTACTTCTTTCTGAATTTTCTCCTTGTTGGGGGTATTATCGAAAATACAGCCGCTACAAAAAATGGCAAGGCACAAGCTTGTCACAAGCCATAGCGATTTGCCAAAATTAGAAATCATAAGAATCGTCGGGTTTATTTGATTTCCCGTGTGATCTCAATGCTTTGAGGACCTGCTATGATTTTGAATTCTGTCCTCCTGTTGAATCGATGTTCTTCATCGGTACACGGAACCCTGTTCTCGCATTTGTTGAGTATCTGTTTCTCACCATATCCCACTGGCTTTATTCTGTCCTTATCAACACCTCTTTTGATCAGCCAGTTACGTGCTGACTCAGCCCTCTTTTGAGAAAGCTCGAGATTATACCGAGCGGGCCCCTGGGAGTCTGTATGGGAGGACAACTCAATAACCATATCAGGATATTCGTCCATCAGGTCGAGTAAAAATTCAAGATCATCTTCTGCATCTGGAAGAATCTTGTAATCATCAAAATCGTAATAAATATTGTCAAGCCTGATAGGCTCGTTGACAGTGACAATACGTTTTTCCTTCGTCTTAAGAGTTACTTTTTTCTTAACCGTATAATTATCAAAAATACCGGCTGTAGTAAAGCTTATGGTGTCCGGATAATACCCCGGGCAAGTTATGCTTGCCATGTATTTAAAGTCCGAATCCAGAAGAAACTGAAATTCATTTCCCAGTGAATTGAATTTCATGTCTGGAGGGAAGTTAACCGGGTCAGAAATGTTTTCGAGCTTAATGGTGGCCTCCGGCACCGGTGCATCCGTTTCATCGACTACAATAGCCAGCAAATCAATAACTATATCTCTGATCTGGAATGCGAATATGTCATCGCAACAGGTCTCCGACCTTAGTTTTTTCTTCTCTTTACTTGGTCTGTTAGATATAAAATATCCTCTGTTGCCACCTTCGGCAATGTAGAAGTAGTGATCATCAGCTGAAGAGTTATACCCGAGCCCCATATTGGTCGGTTCTGACCATTCACTGCCATCCCAGACGCTATAAAATATATCATAGCCTCCAATGGTAGGTCTTGATTCGGTGCTGAAATACAATGTCCCTTGGTAGTAAAACGGCGTGATTTCATCTCCTGGTGTGTTGATGCGTTTGCCCAGATTAACCGGCGCAGAGAATGATCCATCCGAATTGATATTGGCATAATATATATCCAATCCTCCTTCTCCTCCTGCCATATCCGAAACAAAGAACAATACATCGTTTCCAAACAATTGTCCAACCGCAGGATGTTTATTGACCCAGTCACCGTTGATTCCAGAAGCAGGCGTAGCGGCAGACCATCCTGAATCTGTCCGATAGCTCACCATAATAAGTGAGGAGCTGATATCCGTGCCTTTAGTTTGAACTCTTGTAAAATACATAACACGTCCATCCCTGGAAAAAGCCAGGTGTGTGTTATGGAAGCCTATACGATTCACATTCTGATCGAGCTCTTCACCATCTTCATAAACGCCTTCATCATTACGACTCGCTACATATATTTTAGCATGATATTCATCGTCGTCTTTATCATCTACTTCAATCACCGTCTTCCTGTTAAGTGAACCATAGTATAGATCTCCATCCAGGTTTTCTCTTGGTGAGTATTCGGCAGAGGGAGAGTTGATCGACTTATCAAGCATCCTGATGGACGTCTCCACATTGGGCTCGAGGGTTCTCAGTGATTCAATGCCTTCAATGTGAAACTCTGCCATTTTGATGGTTTCTTCATCCTCACTCAGACTGATGACCTTATTGAATTCTTCCAGGGCCTGTGTATATTTTGCATTTGCTTTCAAGCTAAGTGCATACATATACCTGTATTCAGCAAACTCATTGTCTTCATCTTTTTTCAGGACCCTCTCGTATTTCTTTTCAGCATCTTCATAATCACGAAGCCTGTAATCCAGTTCTGCCAGTTTAAGAGCAAGCCTTTTAAGTTCAGGATTACTTCTTCTTCCTGAAGTTTCGCGCATTTCGTCATAGGCTTTCTCATACCAGTCAAATGCTCCGGCATAATTACCCTGTTCTTCTGCAAGCTTGGCGGCTTCAAACTTCTGATTAATATTGGTATCTCTTATAGGCTGTGCCGTCAGTACAGCTACAGCAAATATTGTAAAACAAAGACTTGTTATAATCCTGTTCATAGTTTAATTCAAATTAAAGTCTTGGGCAAATGAATTTAGGGTTAACCTTGGTTTTCTTCTCCCACGAAAAAATCTTACTCACTGCCAACTCATAAGCCCCGGCATTGCCTGTAGCTGTGGTTAGTCCTGATACATTGGTATCAAACGCGAGGCCTACGCGCCAGTCTTTAAAATCAGCACCCACATAAATAGGCACATCCATATTGTCTGCTATCCTGACTCCCAGGCCAAAATTTAGCGTCACATCCTGAGAAGGATTGGGCGTGTAGCCTATCAAGCCCTGTAACAGTATATTCTTAGCCGGACCCATGCCCTGGTATACAATACTTGGGTTCAATGTCAGTTTTTCACTGAGATCCGTGAAATATTGGACATAGGCATTGAATCGGCGTGTCAACCGGTCTCCTTGCCCTACATTTGGTCCTGTATTGCTTGTAGTATCCTGCTTAAGCCTTGGCTGTAGAAGGTGATCTGATGCTATACCGATACGCATATCTGAATTTTTTCCGACAGGCGTTGTGAGCATGAAGCCTATGGCCAGGTCATTGGCATTATCCTGAATATCTCCATTGTTGGAAATACCTGATATCATATTGGTAAAGTCGTCGTCATCCTGTATCCCGACACCATTTTGCAGGGACCAGGGAGAATTGGCTGAACTGTTAGGCGTAAATCCAAGACCATAACTACCGTATTTAAAGGAAGCTGTCAGTATAGAATTGGCCTTTTTGGATAGACTCAGATGGTAGGCCGCAGAGAGGCCATTGAAACTTCTCTTGGTATCAAAGATGCCCGCCGTATTGCCTTCGATCAGAATATTGATACCCAAAGAAATCCAGTCATCCTCTTTGAGGCCAAAAGGAAGATTCCCATCGACAAACAACGAAGTACTCGAAAATCCCTGGTTACCATTTTCCTGGGGTGCCCGCACATTAAACCATTGACCTCTAGTAATGGCCGTAGCTCGTATATTACCGTAATAGGCTCCTGTAAATGCCGGGCTGACGATTGTTGGTGCAAACTGATAATAGCTGTAATGCACATCCTGCCCGTCCATTTCGCAAAGGCCAAGAAAAGCAAGTAAAACAAATATGTATCTGAGTTTCATATACTTTTAAATAAATGAGCTCTAAAATTAGTTTTTTAAGCTTTGAATATGAAATGATACGGGCTTATATGTCCTCAGAATTTATACGAACGACATATAAGGCTGATTTAAATGACATTCCTTAGCCTTTACTCCCTCAATATGTCGCAGCAACTCGACATGTAAAGATTATTTTTCAAGATCATCCCTCAATCGAATGGCTTCATCCTTGTTGGCCAACTCCCAAATAAGGTGAAATATATGACGGCTTACCTTTTCTGTTTTATCAAACATGATTTTATCAACAGTGTCTGTGATCCTGTGATAATCCTCATGTACGCCGCTGAAAAAAAATATGGCCGGTATGCCTTTCTTGGCGAAATTGTAATGATCTGACCTGAAGTAATATCGGTTGGGGTCTTTCTCACTGTTGTATTTATAGTCAAGGGTAAGACCGGAATAATCCTGGTTAACCTGCTCATTCAGATAGTGAAGGTCTGTGCTTAAACGATCTGAACCGATCACGTATATGTAATTTGTGTTGGTGTTATATTTCTTGTCGGTTCTCCCTATCATATCCACGTTCACATTGACCATCGTCTTCTCAAGAGGATAAATAGGGTTTTCAGAATAGTATTCAGATCCAAGCAAACCCTTTTCCTCTCCTGTTACAAGAAGGCAAAGTACACTACGCCTTGGACCTTTGCCATCTTTCTTTGCCAGAGACAAGGCTTCAGCAATCTCCAATACAGAAGAGGTTCCGGAGCCATTATCATCTGCACCGTTATAAATGTCCTTGGCACGCTTGCCCAGGTGATCATAATGTGCCGAAACAACCACGAGTTCATCTTTCTTGTCGGTCCCTTCAATGTAACCAAGAACATTATAACCCTCTATAAGCTCTACATTCCTTTTGAAACTGCCATTCAATTTTGCTTGCAGACCGAGAGCCTTTGACTTTCCTTTTTTAGTATTGATCTTTCGCCATTTCTTAAGCTTCTTATCCTGTTCTCCAATGATGTCACGTGCCATCTTCGTGGAGATATACAAATGACTGGCAAATCGATCTTTTTCTTCGTCGCCTCTTCCTAACCGCAAGGAAGGAGATACAAGAAAACGCCTGTTATTACTTAAAAAGCCTTTCAGGTTATCTTCAATAATCAACACCATACGTACCCCATTTGCCTTTGCTGTTTCCAGCTTCGGCCATATACTCCTCGACCAATCGGAAGGCGTCCTGGTTCCAGAAACATATGAAATACTGTCAGCACTGTAGGGTTCTCCCTTGTTGATCATGATAACCCTCCCACTGACATTTTTGCCTTTATAATCACTGTAGTTGGGATCATCTATTCCGTATCCCAGGTATAGAACTTCATCTGATTCGAAGTCAGGCATATCATCATTCAGGGTGGCATAGCCAACGTAGTCCCAAAGATGCCTGTAAGTGTTGCCATTAATTTCAAGAGTGTTTTCATTCCAGGATGTCCTGTTGAAAAATACGTCCTGAAAATATCTATTCTCTGATCCAACGGCAGGCAAGCCCATTGACTTGAACTGCATGGCAATATAATCAGCAGCCAGTTCCATTCCCTGTGTACCGGTTTCCCTGCCTTCGAATTCATCCGAAGCAAGAATGTTAAGATGGTTGAATAAATCCCTGGCCGTAATCGTATTGGCGTATTTCACCGAGAGGTCAGAACTGTCAGCATTGAGCGTAACGCTGCTATCGGGAATCGTGACGCCACTTATATACTGTGCTGCCGTCTCCTTTCCAGAGAAACCTATAATGCATATAATGGAAAGTGCTCTAAAAATTAAATTCATGAGCTTAGGTTCTTTTAGCATGAAATCTTATTAACGCGTCGCTTATGTCTGCCGCCTTCAAAATCCGTATTTAGGAAGGTCTTCGTCATAGCTCCAGCTAATCGCTTGTCAACAAACCGTGCAGGTATGCAAATCACATTGGCATTGTTGTGTTGCCTTGCCAGTTCTGCGATCTCGCGGGTCCAGCATATAGCGGCTCTGACTTTTTGATGCTTGTTGGCAGTCATGCACACACCATTTGCACTGCCACAAATCAAGATACCGAACTTAACCGTTCTGTCGTTGGTTAGCTTTTCTGCTACGGGATGTGCAAAATCGGGATAATCAACAGAATCCGGAGAATCTGTTCCATAATCGATATACTTGATACCCCACTCGTCGAGTTTCTTTCTGAGGTAGGCTTTGTACTCATAGCCTGCGTGGTCAGATCCGATTGCAACTTTCATATGTCTTTATTTAATCCTGGATATTGCTGAGATCATATTCTCCCAGCTCCTGTTGAAATTTATTTATCAATTGTTGATCGCCCATGCGTTTGGCCAATGACATTATATCGGAGACAGCCCTTATCGCGTAGCCGTAGTCAGATTTAAAGCTATTAAATGCATCGTCGTCAAGCGAATCATAAAACTGTAGTTTTTGCCTGGTCTCCTCGGCGAGAATCAGTAAGTGCTCCCTGGCTTCATCACTGCGGCCTACCTCATGCAGAACCTCAAGGAATGGAACCACACTCTCGTCATAAGCAAAATTAAAATGTGGGAATGCCTTGAAATACTCGGCAGCCATATTGCCTGCCTGCTCCAACTTGCCTTCGTCAAGCAGCTTCTGACTTGTTCGCATCATAACAATTTTCATCGCCTGGATCTCTGCAGCGTAGCTTTCATCAATAAAGGTTTCCTTTTTATCAAAGTTACCCCAGGCCCACTTATTCATAACGTTATCATATACCTTCTCAGAAGCGACTCGACCACTGCCGTAAATAGAAAGTGATGGTATGCTCGGAGAACGGACTGGAATAATTCTTAAGCCAAGTCCTTCCATTTGCATATAATCGTTCAGCCCAAGCAATTTGTCATTCTTGCAGGTGACCGCAAAATAAATCGGGCGCTCATGAAGATTGGATGCAATCACATCTATGACCGCCAGCTCATCCTTGGATATATAGTTCTGCTTTGATGAAAAACGCAAAAGTATATTATCCACCATCCTGGCTGTATCTTTCTCTGACATCAAACCATTGTGTATCATCCTGTTCTTATCAATAGGAATATAAAGGTTTTTGGATCTCATTATGGATTGCGGGGTAGCATTGGGGTCCCTTGGGTCACGAACACTGTTTGCCGGATTTCCAACAAAGGCCAATTCCGTATTTATGTCTGCAGGGCGTGTCAAATTATCCGGATTGGATGGATTATAGAAGAATACCTGATGGCGCTTATTGCCCCTGTAACTTTCTGAGGGTATAGTCAATTTAAGCGGTGGAGAGTCATTCACTTTCCTGCGTAACTTTTCAATGTACCAGTCCACAAATATCAAGCTTAGGTTTACCACCCGGACATCCCTTCGGATACCTTCTACTTCCTGGGCATACCATAAGGGGTAGGTATCATTGTCACCATAGGTGAATATCACGGCATTTTCATCAAGAGAATTGAGGAAGTTAGCTGCATAATCCCTGGATGCATAATGGCCGAGCCTGCTGTGGTCATCAAAGTTTTCAAAGGCCATCAAGGCCGGTGCAAGCATAACAAGTGTTCCTCCTGCCAGAGTTGACATTTGCGGCGATAAATTCACGCGGCTTGCCAGAAGCCTGGATATCTGGATGGCACCCATACCTATCCATATACAAAATGTAAAAAAGGATCCAACCAGGACATAATCCCTTTCTCTTGGTTCATTAGGTGGCTGGTTGGAATACATGATAAGCCCCAGACCTGTAATTAGAAACAGGGCAAATATGGCATAGAATGTTTTCGGGTCATTTTTGAAATGAAAGAAAAAGCCTATCAATCCAAGAATCAGGGGAATCAAATAGTAGTGATTGGTGCCACGATGATTCTTCATCGTATCGGTGATTTGATCCATATTGTGCAATCGAGCCTCGTCAATAATACTGATACCCGATGCCCAATGTCCACTTTTCTTATTCCATGGCTGATAACCTTGCTGGGCATTTTGTCTTCCTGCAAAATTCCACATGAAATACCTCCAGTACATCCAGCCCATCTGATAGGTGAGCATATACTTTATATTGTAGGCATAGCTGGGCTTGCCTTTCAGCTTTTTACCCATCAAGGCTTCATACCATTGTCTGTGTTGTCCCGGCCTTGAGCCTTCAGTATGCCCGATCCTTGGCAGGAATATCTTGTCGTTGGCATCATAGCTGTACTCCAGACGCTGATCAACAATCTCATATCTATCATCAACACGCCCATAGCGATTGGTCTTGGTGAGATCGTCCGGCTGAGCCGCAAAATGAGGACCAAACAGCAATGGCCTTTCGCCATATTGTTCCCTGTTGAGGTATGGAAGCAATCGAGTCGCATCACTTGGAACATTCATGTTGATAGGGGTGTCCGCATTGGCCCGGATAACGATGACGCCAATAGTAGAAAATCCAATCATCACCATCAAGGCGGACATAACAATCAGCTGAAGATTATATTTGCCTGCATTATGCGCCCACTTAAGCAAGAAGAAAACAAGCGCTGCAATCAACAATAGAGCTACGACCAGACCGGAATGGAATGGCAAGCCCACAGAGTTGACCAAAGGAATCTCGAATTTTAACCATAAGGTTGGAATACCTACAATTATAAACTTCTGGATCAGCATGATAATAATAGCTCCTAGCAAGAAGCTTCCTACATAACCCAGAAACTTGTGTTCTTTATATTTCTTATTGTAATACAGAATGCCAAGAGCCGGAAGTGTAAGCAAACTCAGAAGGTGTACACCGATGGAAAGGCCCATGATGTAAAATGTCAAAACCAACCAACGGTCCGACTCGGGCTCATCTGGCAAAGAATACCATTTCAGGGAGGACCATAGGGTTAGTACGGTAAACATAGTGGACATGGCATATACCTCTCCTTCCACAGCCGAAAACCAGATCGAACTGCAAAAGGCCGTTGCCAGACCTGCGGCCGTACCGGCAAGCATCATGGCAAAATTCTGCAGACCTGAAGGCTCCTCCGTTTTTTCAACTGTAGCCATCCGTATTAATAGCATCGTAATCCGTGCAATAAGCATAGCTGCTATGGCTGTGCAGATACCGGACATAAAATTGACCGAAAAGGCAATATGCTCTGGATTGCTGGATAAAAGCTCTGCCACCCAGGTAAACATTCTCCCTACCAACATAAATAGTGGAGCTCCTGGTGGGTGGACAACTTCCAGCTTATAAGCACCAAGAATAAACTCGCCAACATCCCATAAACTGCCGGTCCGCTCAGCTGAAAAATAATAGACAATCAAGGCGATTGCAAAAACAAGCGCGCTGGCAATGGTTTTAGCTCTAGTAAATGATTTTATAGTCATTTTGTATTGTGTCTGATGTGTATTGGCAACAAAGTTAATAAATCGGGCAAAGTCTGTATTTTTAATCTACGAAATGTTTCGTTTGTCATATTTTATTAAAAATCCTTGCCATGTTGATTCGTAAGCTCAGGTGATTGGTTGCTCCTGCAAGATGGTGGTATCCCACACCATAATCAAACCTGATCTTCTTAATATTTATTCCCAATCCAAATGAAAATCCTGCCAGTGACCTGAAATTGCTTAAGCTCATTTCCTGGCGCCGTAAATGGTTGTAAGCAAATCTTAGTCGGAACTGCTCATTAGTCCCTATAAGAAACTCTCCATTAAAGACAAAATGCCTGAAAAAATTATCGAGGCCACGACTGAAAGCGCTGATCTCTTGAGTATCTCCAAGGAAGTCTGTTCGTACATCGCGGTCAGGATCGTCATATCGTATATACCATTTTTGAAGTTGCTGTGCTACAATTGAAAATCGGAAGGGTAGATGTTCAAGTCTTCTCGAAAAAGCCATCTGGAGGTCAAATGGAAGACCGCGTTTGTCGTCAACAACAGCACTTAGCTCATGTCCTATATTTGCTATGACAAGCGACCAGGCTGTATTGGAACCTGGTGTTTGATAAAAAAGACCCAGGTCCACTCCAACAGCCACTGAACCGTAGGATTCATAATTAGAGCTTAAAAATTTAAGATTTATCCCGCCGCGAATACGTGCATTGAGTTGTTTGGCGGCCCCTACCGTTACAGCCATTTCTCCGGCTGAAAATTCTCCTGTGTTGTCACCCAGTTCATTGGCCGCCGTAAAATCACCGTAATCGACATAACTTATGCCAGCATGAAAGCTCATCCCCAGTGAATCATTCTGCTTCCCAATCAACACGTTGCCATGAGAAATGCCAGCGAAATGAAAGTTATGGTTTATCGAAAGCTGCATATTCATGGCAGCATTGCTGACGGCCGGATTCTGAAACGCCAGAGCAACATCTTCGTCTTTTACACTGATAAGATGACCGCCAAGAGCGGTAAGCCGTGCATTGAGTGGCAGGCTGACAGATTCAAAGGCATATCGCCCACCAATCTGGGCATCCAGGTCAGCCCCAATTAGCAATAAAACAAAAAGAAAAGCAAGCTTTTTCAATGCTGCAGGTTTGACGACGTAAATTACATTAATCGCATGAATATGCATGGACACTTTCATCAATACTTCGGAGTAATGTCTCCCTCTTTAAGTGTCCAAATGGTTCTGCATTTAGCAAGACTGTCACACATCATTTTTTTGATAAGCTCTCCCATATCATCATACTCTTTAAGAAGTCCAAATTCATTATCCCCATTAAGATATTGTCCTTCCCAGTGCAATAGCCCATTCTCATAATACTCTTTGAATGGGCCATTCTCGAGGTTATCTGCAAACATGACCTCCTCTTCGAGCTGACCATTTTCATAGTACTTCCTGGAAATCCCTTCAAGTGTGTCCATTCTAAAGTTCTGTTTCAGCAACAAGAGGCCACTTTCATAGTAAACCTCGTAATTGCCATGCATATGCCCGGCCACATAATTTTCTATAATTTGTGTTTGCCCGTTAGGAAAAAAAAGCTGCCTTTGTCCATCAAGCACTCCCTGGGCATATAGCGCTTTCTCCTTCAAGCTTCCGTTATCAAAAAATGCCAGATACTCGCCATGGCGCAATGAGTCCTTATCAATAAAATATTTTTCAATAATCTGGCCTGCAGGATTTTTCAGAACCACTTCATTGGTGTTACTGCAAGACGCCAGGCACACAAGTATAGATAAAAGTCTGATTGATCGCATTTGTGGAATTGATTTTGATTTTTACTCAAAATTAACGCCTTTAAAGTCAAGTAAATTGGACAACAGGCACAGAATTATAACTTTTAATTAAGATTCTTTTCCTGGTGGATTCATTAAATTTGTTCAAAAAAAAGACATGATTAGAAAATATCTGAGTGTTTTTTCGCTATCCATTATTTGCGCTTTCAGTATTTCAATACTCAATGCGCAAGAAAGCAAGGCTATAACAAAGCTTGTTGTCATCGAAAAAACTATCGATAAGGATGGCAATGTTGTAATAAAAAAAGTGGTTAAAGAAGGAAAAGAGGCTAAGCACTACATCAAGGAAATCGAAATCGAAAAAGAAGTCCAGAAAGAGAACAGTATCCGTATTGTCAAAAAAGATGAAAATGGCAATGAAGAAGTGATGGAATGGTCAGGGTCTGGAGAAATGCCGGAAGATTTCGAAAAGTGGATGATCGATGAAGATGGAGATTACGAAGTAAAAATACAAGGGCAGAAAAATATCGTCGTCAGTGTCGATGAAGATGGAGAAGAAAAACACGTAGAAGTTACTGTACAGGGGCTTGATACAGAGGCCGACGAAATGTTGTTTTTTAGTGATGATATGAAAGTAAAGGTCTTCAGTAAAGATAGAGAGCGAAAAGCTCAGCTGGGTGTCATGTTTGAAGAAACCACAGATTCCAAAGGCGTATTGATTACAGAAATCATCGAAGACTCCGCTGCTGAAAAAGCAGGCCTTCAGTCGGGTGATGTGATTACCAAAATCAATGATGCCAAAATTACGGACCCGGAAAGCCTTGTCAACCAGGTTAAAGACAGGGAGGCTGGCGAAGTCATTGAGCTAAGCTTTTTAAGAAATGGAGAAGAATATATGATGAAGGTAGCCCTTCAGGAATTCACAATGGTTGAAGCCATAGAATTGGATGATGATGACACTGAAGATATAATCATCATAAAGAAGAAGAATAAATAATGCTGATCAAATTATTTAAACCGGCAAGAGTTCCCCTCATGCCGGTTTTTTTGTTTATATCATAGTGATGTTTTTCCTTTAAAGCCACAAATGAAACATCTTGACGCCAGCCAAGCGATTAACCAGCTTGCATCCGCAAGGAAGCCATTCCTTTTCCTGGTTGACTTTGAAATGGAAAAGATCAAAATTTGGGAGGCTGGAGAGATTCCTGAAGGCGTCCTTTTCCAATTGGGTCCATACAGTAACTACAGCAGCTATACGACAACACACTCCGAACTAGCGCTCGAGGCCGTAAAGGCTTTTCCCATGAATAAATACCTGAAAGCCTTTGAAAGAGTCCAGGAGGAAATCCATTATGGCAACAGCTTTTTGTTAAACCTCACAGCAAAGAGCAGAGTGTACAGCAAGCTTTCATTGCATGAGTTATTCCTTGCCTCTGAAGCACCCTACAAGTTTTTATTCGACAAGCATTTTGTCTGCTTTTCTCCCGAGAGTTTTATAAAAATTAATGATTACTGCATTTCAAGTTTTCCTATGAAGGGAACAATAGACGCTGATATCGATAATGCAGTTCAAATTATTCTGGCAGATGAAAAAGAAAAAGCAGAACATAATACCATAGTTGATCTCATTCGTAATGACATGAGTCGTTATGCAAAGAATGTACATGTCCATCGCTTCAGGTATATTGATAAAATTGAAACGCCCGAAAAGAATCTGCTACAGGTGAGTTCAGAGGTGCGCGGTGATCTTCCTGAAAATTATCATGATATTCTGGGTGATATAATTTTTTCTCAACTCCCTGCCGGTAGCATCAGTGGAGCGCCAAAGCACAAGACGCTTGATATAATCAAAGAAGTGGAGGAAGGGGAAAGATCATATTATACCGGTGTTGCAGGATTCTATGATGGCAAATCCCTCGACTCCTGTGTGTTGATACGTTATATCGAATACGATAATGGTCAGCTCTATTACAGGTCCGGGGGAGGCATCACATTTATGAGTAAGGCGGAAGAGGAATACAAAGAACTTCTTCAAAAGATATATGTACCCACTTCTTGAATCAATAAAAATTAGTGACGGAGAATACCAACTTCTGGATTACCACACCAGAAGAATGACCCGTAGCCTAATGGAGCTCTACGGTACTGCTGCCCATCCGGTTGAATTTGAAAAAATCACAGAAGAGCTTAATACAAATTCTAGCCCAGGAATCTTCAAGTTAAGAATTGAATATGGGAAAGAAGAATATAAATACACGGTAACACCCTATTCGATTAAGCCGGTTCAAAGCTTGCTCGTTGTTGATAGCGACACCTTAGATTACAGTTTAAAATATTCTGACCGTTCTCCCCTGGAACAGTTGTATTCCAAAAGGAAGATGCATGATGACATTATAATTTGCCGTCATGGTGCCATCACTGACAGCTATTATGCCAACCTGGCCTTTGAAAAAGATGGTGTTTGGTTTACGCCGGATACCCCTTTATTACAGGGTGTTAAGCGAACATGGCTTATACAGTCCGGTGCAATAAAAGAAAAGGAAATTTACATTGAGGACTTGCCTGACTACAGTCGCATATGCCTCTTTAATGCTATGATCGAGTTTGGAGAATTAGAACTTCCTGTTGGGGCCATTCATATTCCCTAGTCGGGTTAAATCATTATTAATCCTAAGCTTTTTCTTTTAATTTATCCTTAATATCCAAAGTCGTCCTTAAGGCAATCATTGAATTAAGTTTGTATAAAGTATTTTTCCGCCTACCTTTTCTTTTATTAACTCCGATTAAGTATGCCTGTTCCTCCCCGGTTCAGGCTTTTTTCATTTATTCGGTTATGAAACATATATTTAGGTTGCGCATCAGCCTAAGCATATGACAAATCAAAAGACACCTCAATTGTTTAAAGCGATACTGCCGCTGTTATTCTTTATTGCTCTATTGATTTATGGGCTATTCGTCCACCCTGTTGTTTTTAAAGCAGGGATGCTTCCACTGGAAATACTCATTCTGATAGCGCTGAGTTTCAGTTGTATTTTCCTTATGATGAATGGATACAGCTGGGAATACATACAATCACATATTACCAGCAAGGTAGGCGAGTCAGTCCCTGTTCTTTTAATCTTGTTTTGTATAGGCCTGCTGATTGGAAGCTGGATTGTTTGCGGGACCATTCCCATGTTGATATATTATGGCATTGCGGCTGTCGATCCTGACTGGATCTATATATTCTCTTTCATGATATGCATAGTATTTTCACTTCTTACTGGGACTTCCTGGGGATCAGCCGGCACCATAGGAATTGTTATGCTGGGCATATCAGAAATATATGGGGCTAACCCGGCTATTACTGTGGGTGCTATTGTTGGGGGATCGTTCTTTGGAGATAAAATGTCGCCCCTTTCAGATACCACAAATATCGCTTCGCTGGCCACGGGCACCGACCTGATGAACCATATCAAATCCATGGTTTATACGACCGGGCCTTCTGCCATTATTGCCGCTGTTATGTATATTCTGTTATCCCCGGCCGCCTTTGGGTCAGCGCAGTCCGAAAGCCATAATCTGGAACAGGTTCATTTGACCCTGGATGGCATAGATAAGTTATTTAATTTCAATCCCGTTCTCTTGCTGCCATTATTGATCGTGATCTGGGGCTCCGTGAAACGAAAGCCAGTAATTCTCACCCTCCTGGGATCATCCTGGCTGGCCATGTTACTGGCTTTCATCTTCCAGGAATTCAGTTTTGAAGAAGTTTTCCAAAGCTTTAATAAGGGATTCTCTATTGATATGGGGGCCAGCAAGCTGGAAGACAGTACCGTCCTGGAAATACTGAATAGGGGAGGGCTGTATAATCTTATTGAGGGAATAACAATCACGATACTGATCTTTGCCTTCATAGGCAGCCTGAAAGTTATGAACGCTATTGACCTTGTTATTAACACGTTGATGACACGCATCAAAAAGCCTTCCAGTGCTATTAGCAGTGCGCTAACTACAAGCTTGTTCACAAACCTTACCACATCAAATCAATACGCTACAAGTTTTATTATTGGAGAAGCTTTTAAGGCTAAGTTTGACAAACTTAAAATTCCCAGAAAAGTCTTAAGTCGTTCCATTGAAGATGCTGGTACCATGATGGAAAATCTTGCACCCTGGACACCGTCCGGTGTTTTTATGGCTGCCACTTTGGGGGTTTCTGCCCTGGAATATGCCCCCTATCAATTTCTTTCCCTTATCAATATTGTCATAGCCTACTTCTTTGCATTTACAGGCATCGCTTGCTTTTTAGACTCCAAAAACACTGAAAATGAAAACTGATAAAAGAACATATAAAGATGCTACTACCCTGAATCATGATAAACGCGAATCTGCACATGGCGCAGTGGTTCCTCCCATCTACCAGAATTCCCTCTTCACTTTTGAGTCCTGGGAAGATATTGACGAAGCGTTCAACAATAAGGCAGAAGCCTATATTTATTCAAGACTGATGAATCCCACTGCCCGAATAGCGGAAGACAAGCTTGCCGCTTTATCAGGAGCCGAAAAAGCCAAGCTTTGTGCTTCGGGTATAGCTGCCATAAGCAGTGCTATTCTGCATTGTGTCAATGCCGGAGATCATATCATTACTGTGAAAGACATTTATGGGCCAAGCAACAATTTTATCTCTAAATACCTCAAAAATAAGTTCAATGTTTCGAGCAGTTTTGTTGACGGGAAAAATATAGAAGAATTTGAATCCGCTATAAATGACAAGACCCGCTTGATATATCTTGAAAGCCCGGCATCGCTCAAATTCGAACTGCAGGACCTGCAATCCATTGCTTCACTTGCAAAAAATCACGGGTTAAAAACGATCATTGACAACACCTGGGCATCTCCCTATTTTCAAAAACCCCTGGAACTCGGTATAGACATAGAGGTGCATTCTGTTTCAAAATATATCTGTGGGCACAGCGATGTCGTAGCCGGTCTCATTCTGTCCGATAAAACGACTATGGATGCTATCATTCAATCAGAACACGAGCTATTGGGTGCCAAAATTGCACCTTTTGAAGCCTGGTTGATTCTCAGGAGTTTGAGAACCCTTCCTGCGCGGATGATGATGCATCAAAAGTCCGGTCTAGATATTGCACAATTTCTTGAGGCACATCCGGCCATTAGACAAGTATATTATCCAGGCCTTGAAAGTTTCCCTCAATATAATTTGGGTCTTAAGCAGATGAACGGATTCAGTGGCTTACTCAGTTTTGAGCTGGACACGGATGATATTGAGACCATCAAAAACTTTGTCGACAGCCTGCAATTATTCAGCCTGGGGGTCAGCTGGGGCGGTCACGATAGTTTGGTTTATGCACCCGTAATCTCTTATTTGAAAGAATTGAGCCCAGAGCATTTTAAAGCTATGGGTATTGTGCCGGGACTGATCAGAATTTCAGTTGGCCTAGAAGATGCAGAAGATTTAAAACAAGACCTGGATGAGGCCCTTTCCCATATCAGGAATTAATACAATAAATCCATTTATCTTCGTCGGTAGAGAACCTTAGCCAGAATATTGTGGATTGGAAGTCTAGCATATCAGGATTCAAGGCTTATTTGAAGCTCGAAAGATCCATGTCCGATAACTCTGTGGATGCATACATTAGAGATGTACAAAAGTTGCAGGAATTCATCGCTTTGGCTGGATTGGACTTAAGCCCCGGACAAGTAACATATGCTTGTTTGCAGGACTTCATTATATATCTCAACAAGATTGGCTTGGGTGACAGAAGCCAGGCCAGAATAATATCCGGGATAAGAGCCTTTTATCGTTTCCTGATCCTTGAAGACCTTGTCACCGACGATCCTACCGAGTTGATTGAAGGGCCCAAGCTGAAGCGTAAAATTCCCGATGTTCTTTCATTTGAAGAAATTGAAACCATGCTCCAACTCGTTGATCTCAGTGAGGAAACTGGACACCGCAACCGGGCAATTCTTGAAACACTCTATGCCTGCGGACTGCGGGTAAGCGAATTGGTCAATCTAAAACTTTCCAATTACTACCCGGACATTGAATACATCAAGGTCTTGGGTAAAAACAACAAGGAAAGAATCGTCCCTATAAGTGCAGAAGCGATAAAACATAATAATTATTACATCAACAACTATCGCAGCAAGCTGAATATTCAAGCAGGCTATGAAGACTATATGTTCCTTAACCGTCGTGGCAAAGGGCTTACCCGTGTAATGATATTTACAATTATAAAAGACCTGGCTGAACAAGCCGGAATTAAAAAGAAGGTCAGCCCGCACACTTTCCGTCACTCCTTTGCGACACACCTCGTGGAAGGAGGGGCTGATTTAAGAGCCGTTCAGGATATGCTTGGCCATGAATCCATACTTACAACAGAGATCTATACACACCTCGATCAATCCTACTTGAGAGACACGATTCTTAAATTTCACCCAAGAAATACACCACAGCAATAAATAGCCCGAATTCTACGATTAACTTTACATCAACTATGACCAGGAGCAAAAACATATTTATTGCCATCATATTGACCATCTTGATAATGGCCTCGTGTGCGCAATTTTCAAACCCTCAGGGCGGTCCGCGTGATGAAGACCCCCCGATACTTATAGAGGCTCTCTCAGAACAGAACTATCAAACCTCCTTTGTAAAAAAACCTATTGACCTGGAATTCAATGAGTGGATTCAATTATCCAATCCCGTAAAAGAAATTGTTATCTCACCGCCTACCAACTATCCCCTAAAATTTACAGCTCGTGGAAAACGCGTGCGTGTTGAATTTGCAGAAGAGGAAATTCTAAAGGATAGCGTAAGCTATCAAATCAACTTTGGAGATGCCATTAGGGATTTTACTGAATCAAATATCTATAAGAACTTTGTATTTATATTTTCTACCGGTGATGAAATTGATTCCCTAAGTGTTGCCGGAACTGTTACAGACGCAGAAACCGGAAAACCTGCTAAAGACGTTTTGGTTTGCCTCTACGATAATCTTAATGACAGCATCATCACTCAGGTTCAACCTTTTTATTTTACTAAGACAGATAACTCAGGGCGCTACAAACTGAACAACATCAAAAATGACAGCTTTCAGGTATTCACTCTCAAAGACGAGAATGTAAACTACTTCTACGATCTGATGAGTGAAAAAGTAGGTTTTTATGATGATATCCTCATTTTGAATGACAGCAGCCTTATAAACATTGACCTTGAATTATTTGATGAAAAAGACGAACCGCGGCTCGTTGAATACAAACAAGAGAAAAAGGGCTTGATCAAATTATTTTTCTCTCCAAATCCCGACAGTCTTGCTTTTTATAACATTGACGACAGCACTCAATATCTCTATCATGAACTTGTAGGTGATAGTGTATATCTGTGGCATACTGACTTGCGTTCCGACTCAAGCAGGTTTTTGGTGTGGTTTGACAAACAAACAGACACAATCATCAACAGGAAAGCTCGTGAGTCGGCAGCAGGCATGACCCTCAAAACAGACCGCAGCATGAAGAATATTATCACTGCGCACAGAGATGACAGTATTGCCATCAAGATGAATAAGCCTCTTAAGTCTTTTGATATATCAAAAATAGAGTTGTCCGACACAAGCACTGTCTATAATCTGGACAGGATATTCACAAATGAAAAAAGCATTTTCATTCAATCTGATTCTCTTGCCCACAACAGCAATTATTCAATAAAAATTGACTCAGGAGGTATTGTGGATATATATAACCAGGTCAATAAAGACTCCATTGTTTTTACCCTTAAAACCAATGAACCCGAGTCTTTCGGAAATATGACTCTGAATTTTATCAATGCAAGCGATACGATTTACACGTGGGAATTGCTGAAGGGTAATGCCTTGATATCAAAAGGTGCGTGTGCATCCAGTTACAGCAGAGCATTTAACCGGATAAGCAGTGGAACTTACAAGCTTCGCCTTGTAGAAGATTTGAATGGTGACGGCAAATGGACATCTGGAAATGTTGTTCTCAGAAGGAAGCCGGAAAGAATTAAAGAGATATCTTTGGAAGAACTGAAACCGGCATGGGACCTTGATCTTGATGTCGTTATCAAAGAAATATTTTATGGAACTGCGGGCGAATAATCTGGTCAAAAGATATGGTTTAAGAACGGTTGTTGATTCTGTCAGCATTAATGTGCGGCAAGGAGAAATAGTAGGCCTGCTTGGCCCTAATGGTGCAGGAAAGACTACGTGCTTTTATATGATGGTTGGCTTTATTAAACCTGATGGAGGACAGGTCTTTATCGATGATGAAGAAATTACCGGAATACCCATGTACAAGCGGGCGCGCAAGGGAATCGGTTATCTTCCACAAGAGGCATCTGTATTCAGAAAGCTGTCTGTCGAAGACAATCTCAAGGCCATACTTGAGATGACCGATCTTCAAAAAGCAGAACAGTCCGAGAGGCTTGAAGAATTGATTTCTGAATTTGGACTCGAAAAAGTGCGTCACAATATCGGTGATTCCTTATCTGGTGGTGAGCGTCGCCGTACTGAAATTGCACGGGCTCTTGCTGCTTCGCCTAAATTCATTCTTCTTGATGAGCCCTTTGCCGGTATTGACCCGATTGCGGTGGAAGATATTCAGGAAATAGTAGCCCGCCTCATTCAAAAAAACATAGGAATCCTCATTACCGACCATAACGTTCAGGAAACCCTTTCTATTACCGATAGGGCCTACTTGATGTTTGAAGGAAGAATTTTGCGTGATGGCACTTCCGAGCAGCTGGCAGAAGATGAGATCGTTCGTAAAGTCTACCTGGGCAGAAATTTTGAGCTGAGAAGAAAAAACATACGGTCAGATGAAGCCTAATCATTCCATGCGGATTATATTCCTTTGCGTGGTAGTGCTCTGCACCATCTCCTGTGGCGAATATGAAAAGCTTGAAATCGAAAAAGAGGCTAAGCGTTTATCCGATTCCATATATCGTTCCCACAGAGACTCCCTATCCAGATTTTACGATGAAGCATGCTTTGCCCGCCGTGATTCACTATACCGTATTTATTTTGACTCTCTTCGAGAAATAGAAGCCGATAAGATTCGACAACTCATTGACCGATGAAGATATTTCTTTTCATATCAATGCTTTTACTTACGGCATGCAAATCAGAGGGTCCTGATATGGACGCTCTTGTATTGCAATATTACACCGAGAGGCAATTCGACCTTAAAAAGGAACGCTTCGAAATCTGTCAGGATGAGATACGGTCAGAAGCCAAATCAAGTATCGACTCGCTTATAGATACCTGGGTCAATGCCGAACTTATCGACACGCTAAGCTTCCCCGCTAGACCACGAAAGCCCATTAAGCCGGAAGCTATTATAGACAAGTTTGAAAAGTTTTCACTGGACACCCTCGTGCAAAAAAAGGATTCACTCTAAGCTCACGTCCTGTAGCATGTTTAACTAAAATCGTGGCTTGTGCAAAGACGATCAAATCATTCCTTGTCGCCAGTCCCCGGCTTTTTCTTTTGCGCATTCAGATATGAAGCACGCATAATCTTATCGGTACCGAATCGTTCCCTGATCCAATCCTTTTCCTGCATCAATGAAATATCGGTAGCGGTATCATCAAACAGGCTTATCTGATAATTGCCCTGGACCAGTCCGCTGTATTTAACGCCTATCAATCGAATCAACTGCCGTCGCTCATACAGGCTGTCAAACAATTCGCATACATACTGGGACAGAATGTTTTCGTTGGCTGTATAATTGATGTGTTTTTGCCTGGTATAGGTGTTGAAGTCTGCATAGCGTATCTTGACCGTAACACAGGAACACAGCTTTTCCACCTTCCTGAGCTCAAAACTCAATTCATCCACCATCTTAAGCAGCATGTTGCGCATAAAGTTGAGGTTGAGCGTATCTTCTGAAAACGTTCGTTCCTTGGACATTGACTTCTGTTCACTGTATGGAACTATAGGTGTGTTGTCAATACCGTGAGCCTTTTCCCACAAGCTTCTGCCGTGTTTGCCAAATTCACGCTCCAGTAAGCGTGGAGGTATTTCACTCAGGGTCTTGATTTTGCGAACCCCCATGAAACTCAATTTCTTGTAGGTCTCCTTTCCGATACCGGGTATCTTACGAACCGATAAGGGAAATAAAAAAGCCTTCTCTTCTCCTTTCTGTACTTCCTTGGTTCCATTGGGCTTGGCTTCTCCTGTACCTACCTTGGAAACCAGCTTGTTGATAGACAGGCCAAATGAAATAGGAAGACCGGTTTCTTTCATTATCTGTTCCCGCAACTCCAGGGACCACTTAAAACAACCAAAGTATCTGTCCATACCGGACAGGTCTAGATAAAACTCATCAATCGAAGCTTTCTCGTAGACCGGCGCATCTTCTGCTATAACATCTGTCACGAGCCTGGAGTATTTTGAATAGCTGTCCATATCGCCCTTCAATACAATCGCCTGCGGACACAGCCTGAGAGCCATTTTCATAGGCATGGCAGAATGCACACCAAAACGCCTGGCCTCATAACTGCATGAAGCCACAACCCCCCTGTTACTCTTCCCTCCTATAATAAGAGGCTTGCCCTTGAATGTGCTGTTTTTCAGACATTCGACAGAGACAAAGAAAGAATCCAGATCCATATGAAGTATGGCACGATCAAACACCCCGTACGTATTGCATGATGATAAAACCGTCAGTTTTGTGACGAAATAATCGACAAAATACTGGATTTTTGATTTTAATCCGTACGGGAAGCATCCAAAATCATACTACACAGAGATTTTTTTATAGAATGCTGTAAAATAAAAAAGCCCCCTTCTGTTCAGAAGAGGGCTCCCGTTTTATTTTCTGGCCAACGCTAAAAGAATGTTGCCCTGTTATCTTTTATACTGGCTTTATCCTTAAGTCCCTGAAGAACCCTGAAGCTAACCTGTGATTTGGTTGTTGTTGAGATATTCCTCTTAAGAAAAGGTATATTATTAGGCGCACCAGCATCGTTTACGCTAAGCGGTGAAATAACGAAAACACCACTGTTTCCAACTATTGGCTTTGAAACAGATTGTGGTTGTAGGCTGTAAGCAGAAGAAATAACTTTAGGCTCATTACCAACACCAGCAACAAAATCATTGGTTACGGCAACATCGGATGCAGTCTGTACTTCTGTACCATATTGACTCGCTACATCTTCAAGGCTTGTAACATTCATTTCAGATGCAAGTTTTTCTCCCTTCTTCCTGTTAAGAACAATAGGTTCCACCTGGTCTCTTACATCTTCAATAGACTTGAGGCCTTGTGGTATGATTCGATCCAAAACAGCAATGACATATTTATTATCGTAGTAGTTAACGGGGTCTGTATATCTGTAGACTTCCGGCGAAACATCTCCAAGGCCCGTCGTTGAATCAAACATCCACATCACAATATCACGTGATGTCTGTCCAGGACCAAGATCAGCTAAATTAAAATCATTCTTATTCACAGCAGCCGAGGTCTGTACATCCACGCCTTCTAACTCTGCAACAGCCTCCTCCAAATCTGCTGCCGACCTGCTTTGGGCAACAATTTCACTTACGCGATCATAAACTGAATCTTGAGTCTGCTGTGAAGGAATGACAGGCTGAACGATAGTTGAAACCCTGTACTTGTTTTCATTATCATTGAAAATCTGGTCTTCAATTTTTATCAGGTGCACCCCAAAATCTGTAGTCACCTTGTAAATGCCGCCTTCTTTACCATATAGAAAACAGGCATCAGCAAATTCTCTAACCATCGTACTTTGAGTAAAGGTGCCCAGGTCACCACCATTGGTAGCCACTGAAGGATCCTGGCTGTTCTCCCTTGCCAAAGTTTCGAAATCAACTCTTCCTCTCTTCAACAAGCTCTGCAGACTGTCTATATAAGCACTTGCTGTTTCAACAGATTGTGGGTTATTGACCCTGTCTGCTGATCTGAGGATATGTCTTGCAGATACTGAATCAGCTACTGGTCTTTTGTCAATCATCTTTACAACAAACATCAAGTCTTCATCTACGAAAGGTCCATAGATTTCTCCCGGCTCAAGAGCCGCTATTTCTTCCCTTGCTGTTTCAGGAAGCTGATCCTTGGTACCATAAATTGGAGCATATGACCCCCTGTTGCTGATGGCGAATAATGAATCATTCTCACTTATTTTGAATTCTCTTTTCAGAGTATTCATTCTGCTCAGGATCGTGTCGATATCTTCTTGTGTAGCCTCGACGTTGAAAACAGCAATTTTTGCAGTGCGTGTTTCTTCGTCATTCATGTACTGCGCCGGGTTCTCCTTCATGTAAGCTTTAATATCGGCATCTGAAACCTCAACACCCTCTCCATCGATTTCGTTGAATGGTATCTTTACGTAGTGGAAATCTGCTTTTGAATTCTCAAGCTTGAAGCTTTCTTCAGCCATCCAAGACGGTGTATAAACAGACTTATTGATAAGACTGTACACTTTAGCTTCAAGGGCTTCCTTTATAATTTGCTTTTCCTGCTCAGCCCAATACGCTGTAAACTCCGGGTTGAGTGGCTCATTGTTTTCAATAGCCGTTCGGAACTGCTGCAGGGAGGCCTGATCAATCTGGCCGGTTTGAGGATTCGTCCAGTTGGAACGAATGACCGGGCTTTGGTTTACCCCAAACTGAAGGTCCATTAATTCGTCCTTGGATACATTCAGGCCCAAAGCTGATGCTTCATTTTTAATGAGTGCATTTTCAACGTAAAAGTCCCAAATGTTTTTTCTTTTCTGGAATGGATCCAGTTGTGCATTCCTGAAATATGCCTGTTCCGTTTGCTGAAAATCCTGATAATTAATCTTTTCACCATCAATATTACCTATGGTAAGGCTGGTTACCGTACCCGCGGGGCCGGAACCAGTCATATCCATCATAATAAATGCTGCAAGTGCAAGACCCAGCAGGATGAGTACAAACCAAAAATTCTTTCTAATCTTACCTATCAGAGCCATCTTAATCTCTTAATAATTAGTGATATATAAATAATTGAAAATTTAATTTATTTTCTTGCCTCCTATCTTATTGGTTAACAAGTGTTTAGACAAGTCTTTTCTCTGCCTTACAGACAGGAGAAAGTTTCGCAAATGTAGACTATTTTGGTGCAATTATCAAAAGTCCTCTTGAAGACATCAAGAAATTTATCGGGAACCATTGGCATGTTCTTTGCCTTTATATCAGCGAGATTGAGTTTTTGTCTTATTCATTGGTTCTTTTAAAAATTTAGTGGACCGTTCCTGATTCGGGAACGGTTTTTTATGAGCCATTCCTGTCCCTGTCAATAATAATGTCAATCTGATCCACTTTAAGGTTTTTACCAATGATGATCCTGTCCCTATTAAGGACATATATCTCCGGCGTTACATCCACATAATATTTGGCATAGATTGACCTGTTGGTTGGGTCAAACACATTGGTGAAGCTCATATCATTCTTATTAATATAGTCTTTCCATTCCTGATCCTCTGTATCAATGGCGATGGCAAATACATCTATTCCCTTTGATTTATTCCGATTGTAGTAGTCAACTATTTTGGGCGTTTCTTTCATACAATGTTCACATGTCGGGTTATACATGTACACAATGATATAGTCGGCTGTCTTCTCATATATCGACTGGGTATTTCCAAATTGGTCGGTACTGATCACATCAGGTCCCTTAATCCCTGTAATACTTTGTGCCATCTCTCCAGCCCTTTGTTGTAAGGCATACACCTCCATAGAATCCGACCAGAATGCCCTTTCTCTCGTAAAGTAGTTGCGCGTCATATGGACAAAAATGGCTTCCGGATCCATCAAGGTTGTTTTTGTTGGCTCATATTGAAGCGCAATCCAATTGGCAATGTATTTATAGTATTGGGGGTGGTCAAGAATCTTATTAAGCAAAAAATCCGCATATACAATAATCGAATCCTTGTTCTGTGGTGTTAACTCTGTCATATATCTTTTGAGCTTATTGCTGACGACCGGAGTACGCATCAGTCGCGTATCAGAAAAGTCAACATTGTCCCAAAACTCTTTTCGATAAAAATAGACCTTCTCTTCGTCCGTTCCGTTCTTGCGGATCTTAGGGTTCTGACCAGCCGTTTTAAACTTTACGAACAAGCTGTTTTCATTCCCATTAAAGAGCCTATTCAAATGAGCAGTACGCTCTCCTTCGAGTTCTTCAATTTGCTTGGTTAGTTGTTTGTACTCATTACTTTCCCTGTCCTGCATTTTGCTTCTCTGAGAAGCGACAGCCTGGTAACGCGGATTGTAGGACTCCTCATATTTAAGGTTCTCATAAAACAGTTCATTGTCCTTGCTTCCTTCAACTTTCATCGAAGACACGATAGCGTTGGCATCAAAACTTAATTTGAATTTCTGGTCCTCAGCTAAGAGCATTGAAACAAATTTCTGATTCGGAAGGGATATATAATACATGCCCTGTGGAAACCCTTCATCGTTTTTGATGCTAATCTTACCGTTCTCAATATTCATGGAGTCTACCCTGAAGTTTCCTCCAGCTACAGAATTGATAAGATACGTCATACTGTTGACAGCGTTAGATACCTCAATGCTGATATCCGTGGGTCCTCCCATCACCGCTTTCATTGCGTCAAGATCATTAATCCTCTCTGTACTTTCTGTCCTCAGCTCAGTAGTTGGATGATCTGTATTGTTATTCCCACAAGAGATCAATATTATAAATATCAATATTTGTATATATCTCATTATGACTAATTTAACCGCTAAAATACGCTTGTGTGAGCATTTCATAAAGTTCCCCAGCTATTTTTTCAAAATTAAGTTTTCCTTTAGCTATGAGACGTCCTTGTTGCCGATGCGCCTTCATTCTTCGTGACCCATGAACTCAAAACTTTCCATAGTTGCCGTCTTAGCAAGAATTCAGATTATAAAAATTCTGACTTGTCGATACCCTTCCTGAGTTCTTTAATGGCCTGTTCTTCCGATTTAGGATAAATCAAGAGCACATCATTCTCGTCAATGACAATATAATCCTCCAGGCCCTTGATGACGACAAGCTTCGATGCATCAGAACGCACGATACAGTCTTTCGAATCAATCAGCATTGTGTTGGCACCCAGAATAACACTGTTTTGCTGATCCTTATTCAAATAAGCATGCAGCGCATTCCATGTGCCCAGGTCACTCCAGCCTATGTCCATTGGTATGGTGTACACATTGGTCGCGTGTTCCATTATTGCATAATCAACAGATATGCTGGGAGTGTTGGGATATACTTCGTCAATATACTGCTGTTCAGCATCTGTGTTGTACTTGGATTGATCCTGGGCAAGTATATCATATATTTCTTTAGCGTTAGCCTTGAAGGCGTTTAGGATGGTTTTCACTGACCAGACAAAAATGCCGGCATTCCAGTAATAATTATGGCTTGCCAGATAAGACCGGGCTGTTTCAAGGTCAGGCTTTTCCCTGAACGATTGGACCCTCTCGATATCCAGTTCAAGCTTTTCTCCACTTGACTCTATATATCCATAACCCGTGTCAGGTCTTGAAGGGTTAATCCCCAATGTAAGTATAGCCTCGTTCCTGGATGCAAAATCCAAAGCCTGTAAAATCTTATCCCGGAACGGCTCTTCCTTCATAATTATATGATCGGAAGGTGCCACAACAAAAACAGCATCTTCATTTACAGCTTTAAGCCTCATCGCGGTATAGGCAACACACGGTGCTGTATTATTTCGAGAGGGCTCTGTGATAATATTCTCTGGAGGCATTTCGGGTATATGCTCCTCAACTAAGGACTTATAGGTTTTATTGGTCACAACAAATATCCTGTCTGTAGGTATTATCTTCTCGAAACGTTCAAATGTAAGCCTGATCAAGGATTTACCTACACCGATAATATCAAGAAACTGCTTGGGCAGGTTTTCCCTGCTGGCTGGCCAGAACCTGGATCCTACACCTCCTGCCATGATGGCTACATAATAATTGTCCTTTGCTTTCATTCTAATGGTATTACATAAATCCCCAGTGCTCCATTTGATCTTTAATAATTGGGGCCATACGATTGATTTTTTCTCTATCTAATTCAGAGTAGTTTCATTCCTTGATTTTTTCAATAAGGGCATATTGCTTATCAAATCCCTAGTCCTCAGGACCTGCGAAGTTAAGCAATCTAAGTATTTGAGTCTTGGGTCATCCAAAATATCATCATAATAAAAAGTACGGGCCAGGCCGGCAGGCCTGTTACTATCGGCTTCTTCCTTTACGGAATTAATTATTGTACCTGCATTGAAAATCATGACTTTGAGTATTGACTTTCAGCAAAATCAAGCGCTTCCAACAATATATCACCAGCTTCTCTTAGTTGTTCAAAATTGTAAATAAGCGGTGGAGCCAGCCTGAAAGATCTGGAATTAAAAAGAAAATAATCAATCAAAGCACCGAGTTCAAAACTCCTTTGTACCACATGCTTAAGATATTTTCTTTTCTCAAGCTCTACAGCCATCATCATACCTTCTCTTCGAATTTCCTTTACGATATTATGTGAAGCAATGATATCTGACAAATACTTACCCTTTTCTTCTACCTCTTTGACAACATCTGTGTCTAGCAAAAGCTCTAGAACAGCTTTTGCCCCAGCGCATATGACCGGGTTGCCGGCAAAAGTAGAAATATGTCCCAAAGCCGGATTTCTCGAGAAGGTATTAACTGTTTTTTTATTTCCAACAAGGGCACCTATTGGCAAACCGCCACCCATGGCCTTGCCCAGGCAAAGCAGGTCTGGCAATACACTAAATTTCTGATGAGCAAACAAAGCTCCGGTCCTCCCAAAGCCTGTCTGAATTTCATCAAAAACCAAGAGGCATTGCATCTCATCACACCGTTGCCGTATAGCCTGAAGGTAGTTCTGAGCAGGGGGAATGACTCCTGCCTCGGCTTGTACCGGCTCTATAATGACGCCAGCAGTTCTGCATCCTATATTATCAATCGCATCAAAATCATTGAACTCTATATGTCGCACTCCCGGAATCAATGGCAGGAAGCTTCTGGAGTATTCTTTATCAGATCGCAGGCTTTCAGAGCCTTGTGTGCTTCCATGATAGGCATTGCGACAAGCCACAATTTCATATCTTCCTGTGACACGCCGGGACAACTTCATCGCAGCTTCGATAACTTCAGTTCCTGAATTAAGGAAGTATATGCAATCCAGAGAGTTATCCAAATGCTGGAATAATAAATCAGCATACTCTGTTTGGGGGCTTTGAATGTGTTCGCCATATACCATCGTATGCATATACAGTTCCAGTTGTTTTTTAATAGCCTCAATAACTTTGGGATGCCGATGCCCCAGAGAACTTACTGATATGCCCGAGTTAAGGTCAAAATATCGCTTTCCGTCAGTATCATAAATAAATACACCCTCAGCCCTGGATACTTCTAGGGCCAATGACAAGGGGCTTGTCTGTGCAAGGTGACTAAAAAATATATCTCTTTTTGATAAACTCATTCAAGCATGGGCTTTGTTGCAACATGATCCCTGAGGAACCTGTTATAAATATCATAAAATCATCTTGACGCTATTCACAGATGGCAAACAGACTAAATTTTTGTCATCTTTGTTTAACAGGTCTAAAATACGACATGATGCACAGGATAACATTTATTTTTCTTCTAATATTCAGTTCTATAATAAGCTTTGGTCAGGGCATAGAATTCTTTGAAGGGTCCTGGGATGAAGCTCTTAATGAAGCACGGGAAGATGACAAAGTTATTTTTGTCGATGCCTATGCAAAATGGTGCGGTCCCTGCAAAAAAATGGCTAAAGACGTCTTTACTCAGGACCGGGTTGGTCGCTTTTTTAATGAGCGATTTATCAACATTAAGATGGATATGGAAGAGCCTGAAGGTATAAAGTTTGGCAGGAATTATCCTGTTGGTGCCTTTCCAACTTTATTTTTCCTCGACAGTGAGGGAAATGTCCTCCAAAAATCGGTTGGAGGCAAACAAGCGGATGCTCTTCTTGCCTTGGCCGATAAAGCCATCAGGTCCTATGACCGTACCGGCCAATTTGAAGAACGTTATGTGCTGGGAGAAAGAGATTTTGATCTTATGATCAATTACGTATCTGAACTTAATAAAGTAGGCAAGACAAGCCAAAAAATTGCCAACGAATACCTCAACAGCAAGCCTGATATCTCAAAGGAACAAAAGGCTGAATTTTTACTGGTCGCCGTGAAGGAATCTGATTCAAAGCTTTTTGATCAGTTGGTAAGTCTTAAAAAGCTGGCCATCTCCGTTTCTTCGGCAGACAAGTATGAACGCACGATTGCTAATGCGGCCATGAGAACGGTCGAAAAAGCATTCGACTATGATTACCCGGCGCTGCTTGATGAAGCCATTGATCAGTTCAATGCTGCCGCCATTGGTGACAGCAAGAGATTTGAAATGGAAGCTCGCTTATATTATGCAGCTTTGACCGGCGACTATCAGAGATGGGAGTCGCTATCTCAAAAGTTTATAAAAAAATACGGTAAGAAAAATCCAGGTGTTTTTAAAGAGCAGCTTTCTCAAATCAATAAATATTTCGACTATGAACAGGATGCGCACAAATACGCCTATGTCATCTGCGAAAAACTCATCAAAGAGGAAGAAAACAGCTCTAACTATATCCAATACCTAAGGCTACTCATGAATGACAAGCAATATGAAAAAGCTATGGAGCTATGCAAAAAAGCACTCAAGATTTTTAAAGAAGACAGCATGTATAAGCAGTTTGAGGATATGATGAGATACCTCGAAATGCAAAATATGGAATAAGCCCTAAAGCTCTATTTCCATTATAACGGGAGCATGATCAGAGTGTACGACATCATAACCGTGTTTTACTTCTTGAATCCCGTTTTTCAAGGTCTCCGATACTGAAATATAATCAATGCGCCATCCTTTGTTTTTCTTCCTGGATCCGGCCCTGTAACTCCACCAGCTGAAGTTGTTTTCTTTGTCTGGATACAGGTATCGGAACGCGTCGACAAAGCCATTTTCAAACCAGCTATTAAGCCATACTCTTTCTTCGGGCCTGAACCCTGATGGGTTGTCTTTACGCTCTGGGTTATGTATGTCGAGGTCCAGTCTGACGATATTATAATCTCCAAGGATTATTACATTTTTCGATTCGTTCAACAAAGATTCTGCCCAGGGTTGCATATCCTCAAGAAACTGCATTTTAAAAACATGTCTTTCCTCACCACTGCTGCCCGATGGGAAATACGCGTTGATAAGAATAAAATCATCAAAGTCTGTTCGTATAACTCTTCCCTCGACATCATACCGCTCAATTCCCATTCCTTTAATAACCTGGTTTGCCTGCTTTTTTGAATAGGTAACAACACCGCTATACCCTTTCTTTTCAGCAGAATGCCAATAGGCATGGTAACCCAGCTTGGAAAAAACTTCAGGATCAATTTGCTCTTCCTGGGACTTGCTCTCCTGGATGCAAAACACATCCGGGTTTTCATCGGAAACCCAATCCACTAAACCTTTTTTAATTGCGGCCCGGATGCCGTTTACATTGTAACTGACAATCTTCATATTTATATTTGGAAATTATTATTATTTCAAAAACTATATTTACTTACAACTGAGCCCACTCCTTGGTTTAATGGCCGGGCTTAATTGATAGCCAATGAAAGAAAAAAAACTCTTCATATGTAATAATTGTGGACACCAGTCCACTAAATGGGAAGGCCGATGTGTCAATTGTCAATCCTGGAATAGCTATGAAGAGACGGTCGTGGTCAAGGATACCACTAAAAAGGAGAAGAAAGCCTGGCGAGACGATACCAGAAAAAAATCGGCATCTGTGCCCGTACAAATGATCAGTGCTTCGGATGCACCCCGGTTCTCAGTTGAAGATGGTGAGCTGAACCGTACCCTCGGCGGCGGTATCGTCCCTGGCTCAATTACCCTGATCGGAGGAGATCCGGGTATTGGTAAGTCAACATTACTGCTGCAGTTCGCTATTAAAACCAAATATAAAATACTCTATGTGTCCGGGGAAGAAAGTGCTACCCAGATTCGTATGCGCGCATCACGTATAGGTATAGAAAATCAAAACTGTCACATCTATGCAGAAACAGACCTTGAGCTGATCTTTGAAGAGGTTCGAAAGTTAAATCCCGACATATTAATCATTGATTCTATCCAAACTGTATCATCGCCATACATTGATAGTATACCGGGAAGTATTACGCAGGTCAGAGAGTGCACATCAGAGCTGCAGCAGTTTGCAAAAGAAAGTGGTTTACCTGTCTTCCTTATTGGGCATATCAATAAGGATGGTCACATTGCCGGTCCTAAAATACTTGAGCATATCGTAGATACCGTCCTTCAATTCGAGGGCGACAGAAACCACATATATCGAATACTGCGTACCAAGAAAAATCGTTTTGGCTCTACTGACGAATTGGGCATTTACGCCATGGATGCTGACGGCTTACGGCAGATCAGCAATCCATCCGAATTGCTACTTTCTCAAAGCGATGAACAGCTCAGCGGAAGTGCTGTGTCGGTAACCATAGAAGGATTACGCCCAATGCTTATCGAAACGCAGGCACTCGTCAGCCAGGCCATCTATGGCACACCCCAGCGATCGGCTACCGGCTTTGACCTCAGAAGGTTAAGTATGCTCCTGGCTGTTCTTGAAAAGAGGGCGGGTTTATTCTTTGGACAAAACGACGTATTTCTGAATATGGCTGGTGGTATTAAAGTACAAGACACCGCCATTGATCTGGCTGTTATTGTAGCGCTCATTTCTTCTCTTCACAATATTCCTGTAGGTAAAGACATCTGTTTTGCAGCTGAAATTGGGCTCACCGGTGAAGTTCGTGCTATAAATCGTATCGAACAGCGGATTGAAGAAGCCGAAAAATTGGGTTTCACAGAAATATTTATTTCCAAATACAATACAAAAGGCCTTAAGAAACAGGACAGAAAGATAAAACTCAGAACGATCGGTAAAATCGAAGAGCTGATACCTGTTTTATTTGCTTGATCGACATAAGTCGTCACTTAAGGATCTAAGCTCTTTAAATACAATATTCACAGATAGTACGCTTTATGTCACTAAGCCTAACGGATTTTCCAAAAACTGAAAATCAGCTGGTTGTCGACCCTTAATTTTCGAACTTGAAACTTAATCTATACTAGACAGCATATTAGATAGTAAAAACCCAATCTTTATAATCAATTGAAGCTTAAAACAAGGACCGTCAAAAAATAGCTTTTCGTTGAATTTGTAAGCTGCTTTCTGGTTTTATGCCAGTAAATGCACCTTTTTAGTTTTGTGGGTTTCAGCTCGATGTTCGTATACTAGATACCATAACATTCTGTTCAACTTTTCACCGGCAGAACTCTCAAGCTGTCGTGATACTAGTATTACCATAGTTACAAATAAGCTAAGTTCCATTGCTCTGAATGCATTGACAGATGATAGGAATAGAGACCTCCTCGCTTTAGGCTTCACTATTTCTGGAAATCCTACCAATAGTTCTGTTTCTGTAGATTTGCTTGGTACTGCCAACTATAATCCAAGCCTCAATTACTCTGGATCATATTCATATTAATATACAGCCAGGGATATTACGGGGGGGGTTGTGTACTGGTGTAGTGAACATCACTAAATAAGGTCTAAATATCAGCTATATTGCTATATTGTGTTTTATAAAGATACTTTATGTTTTCTTTCTCTTACATTTTGCTGTGCCTTTTAGTAGGTTTGTGGGGTATGAATCGAAAGATTGGTTTTGCCTTGACCTTCGTACTATCCTTATTGTTAACACCAGTTATTGCAGCACTTATTTTACTAGTCACGAAAGAAAAGACTCAATAGACTTAAAATCGCTCAATCAGTTTCAGAATTTCTTCTACATGATCAAATAAGAAGAAGTGTCCTCCTTTATATATTTGAAGGTGAAAGCGATTGTTTGTATACTGCTTCCAACTCCTACTTTGCTTTTCAGTTGTCTCTTCATTATCGCCTAACAGGGCTAAAATTGGAACATTTAGCACTTTATGTACGGAATAAACATAATCTTCAATAGCTTGAAAATCTGCCCTTAGAATGGGCTCAAAAAAAGAAAAAAACTCTTCATCCGCTATAATCTCATTGGGCACTCCCCCTAGCTGTTTTAACTCTTGCTTAAATTCATTCTTGGGAAGGTCATGCCGTCGTTTCATTTCAACGGAGGAGGGCGCTCCCCTGCCAGAAACCACTAGTTTGTCTGGCTTCAATCCTGCCCTAATATCAAGCAAACATGTTACATCGTACGCTAACTGGGCACCCATACTGTGACCAAATAAAATAAAGGGCTCTGTAACTTTAGGGGCTATCTGGTCATAAAGATCATCTAGCATTTCCTGGTATTTTAAACATAGTGGTTCATCGACTCTATTGCCCCTGCCAGGTAATTCTAAGTAGTTTACGTGAGTTGTATTTTCTAGTGATTTAAAAAGTGGTCTGTATGAGTAATAGCTGGCTCCTGCAAAAGGAAGACACCAAATCGTGGGTTTCATGAACTTATCATATTTTGTGTATGGTTTGTATAAGTTGAGAGTAAATATGGATATATTTAATGAATTCATTAAACCAATACCCTAATATTGAATCTTTTAGAATTTATTCAAAAGGAGTCTGATCTAAAGATCAGGTCCTCCGTAGTACTTGCCACCTTATCTGGTTTAGCTAATGGTGTGATCTTAGTCGTCATCGTATCTACTGCAGAGGCAAGTAGAAATGGAGAAGCAATAGACACACAATTTTTTCTGATATTTCTTATTGCCATTCTCATTTTTGTCTTATCGAAAAAGAAAATCTTTAGTGATGTAGCTAAGGTTATTGAGTCCGCTATTAGAAAGGTGCGTACAAGAATAGCAGATAAGGTAAGACATTCAGATCTTCAAACACTCGAAAAAATGGGGGCATCCTCTATTTTTAACAGTATTACTCAAGACTGCGCTCAGATTTCCACCTCTGCCCCTGTGATAATGAATGCATTGCAATCTGCAGTAATGTTGGTTTTCGCATTATTTTACATACTCTACCTGTCTACATTAGGTTTCATTATGACAGGAGTCGGCATACTCATTGCTGCATTTGTGTATGAAATAAGCAGGCGGAAAGTCCTTTCCACGCTAAAAAACACATCTGCCAAAGAAAGGGAGTTCTACGAAATTATTAATCACGTTGTTAACGGATTTAAAGAGAATAAAGTGAATTCCAAAAGGAGTTCTTCTGTAATGAGGTTTATGCAGCGTCTTTCTTTCGATGTGATGAAATTAAAAACGCGTGCTGCCCAGCGAGAGTCCATCAATTTTCTTTTTTCACAGACTTTCTTTTACATACTACTTGGTGCTATTATTTTTTTATTGCCAATTCTGACGAAGCCGAATGAAGGTGAAATATTGAGAATCGTAACGGCTGTTTTGTTTATCGTTGGACCGGTAAGTGCTGTCTTGGTTGTTGTACCTTTACTCTCAAGAGTAAATATTGCTATCCAAAACATTTATCGATTAGAAGACGAATTAAGTAAACATATATCCAATGAAGTACTTGAAGATATTACTTCCGAGCAATCCATAGACCATATTGACAATCCGCTTGAGTTTAACCATGAAATCCGCTTGAAAAATATTGTCTTTGAGCATTTGAATAAAAACGATGTCGTTTTCACACTAGGGCCTATTAGTGAGTTGAATGTTAATAAGGGGGAGATGTTATTCATTGAAGGAGGAAACGGAAGTGGGAAATCCACTCTTTTAAAAGTATTGACTGGTCTATACTACGCCGAAGAAAAAACAGAGATTTTTGTAGATGATCAGCTGATAACACGTTACAATTACCCTTCCTATAGAGAATTGTTTTCAGTTGTGTTTACCGATTTTCATCTAACTAAGCAGCTTTTTGGTTTAGAGGCTGTTGAGGAAGAAAAAGTTAAGGAGCTGTTGGTCGATTTTAAGGTTGATCACAAAACTGAATTTTCAAATGGCTTGCTATCGACTGTTGATCTTTCCACGGGTCAACGAAAGCGTCTAGCTTTGATTGTAAGTCTTTTAGAGAATAAAGAAATTTTGATCTTTGATGAAGTAGCAGCTGATCAGGATCCCACTTTCAAAAAACATTATTATACTGAATTATTACCTGCCTTAAAAGAAAAAGGGAAAACTATAATAGTCGTAACCCATGACGACATGTACTTTGAATATTGCGACAGGAAATTAAAAATGGTGAATGGTAATATTGTCCAAGAAACCCATTATAAAGATGGAAAAGTGACATTCAATAAAAACTTTAAAACCAAATTGTAATAAATGGCTAAAAAGAAAGCGAAATGGATTAAAAGAATAGAGTTGTGGATCGACCAAAATGGTTTGAATTTTATCATTATACTCCTGGTTCTATTTTTTATTGTAGTCTATTTTTGGAAACAAATATTCATCACTGTTCCAGCGGGCCATAGTGCGGTATTATTCGAAAGGTTCAATGGTGGAACACAGGATGATTTAATTGAAGAAGGCCTTCACATTATTGCTCCGTGGAATGAAATGACTGTGTATAATACACGCATTCACCTTATTCAAGATACTGTGCAGGCCCAAACTAAAAATGGCATGGCTACAAGTATCATTTTTGCTATGAGATATGTTCCCAAAAGGGAAAGGCTGCCTAAATTACATAAATATGTCGGACCTGATTACGTAAATAAATTAGTCATTCCAGAGGCTATCGCAGAAATAAGAGATATACTAAGTCAATACCCCCCAGACAGTCTATATAGTGTTAGTGAAGCGATTTTGGAAAACGAACTAATTGAATCCATACAACGAGATGTCGGGGACAATTTAATTTTATTTGAGGATATCAAGATTTTGCAAGTCATCACTCCTAAGAATTTTGTTGATGCCATAGAATCAAAACATGTAGAAAAGCAAAAGGCTCAAGAATATGAATATAAACTATCCAAAGAGAATCAAGAATTAGAGCGCAAAAAGCTTGAAGCACAAGGTATTGCTGAATTTGAAAGAATATCTGGTGTATCTTTCTTAAAATATAGAAGCATACAAGCCAATGAAGCTCTTAGCACATCGCCAAATGCAAAAGTTATAGTAATTGGCAACGGAGACAAAGAAGTTCCTTTTATTTTATCTGACAATAATTAGGGTTTCCTTATTAGATCGTAATTTTCTGCCACTTCCTTGAGAGCTTTCTCAATAATGACTCAACCCTTTGAATTAATTGAGGTATGATTATTGTTTAGGAGATATTAATTAAGAATTAACATACTTTATCTTACTTAAAGATTAGATTTTATTGTATCTTTCTTCAAATTTTATAGATATGGCCCAGAAAAAAAACACAAGTGAACTTCAGGTAATTACAGACGCACCTACAGCTGAAGCGAATAAAATAGTTACCAGATATATGTGGTACAGTGGTGGTGTAGGTTTAATTCCTGTGCCTGTTGTCGATTATGTTGGAATTACAGCTCTCCAAATTAAGGTAGTTGATGAACTAGCCAAAATTTATGGATTGCCTTTCAATAAAGAAATTGCGAGAAGTATAGTTTCTACCTTGCTTGCAGGAGCTGCAACTGGATCGTTGGCATCTGGAACCGCCTCATTGCTTCGATCTATTCCAATTGTTGGGGGAATTCTTGGCTTTACTACTATCAGCTTGTATGCAATGGCTACCACCTATGCTATAGGGCACATTTTTATCCAACACTTTGAAGCAGGAGGAACACTTCTCACTTTTAATCCGGAAAAAATGAAAGCTTATTTTGATGAGCTTTATACAAATGGTAGAGAGGTCGCGAATAGTATGATGAAGAATAAGCCAAGTACAGAACCAGCTGCTGAATAAATCACTAGTAGTTCGACTCAATTAAGGCTTTCGCTTCAATGCTTATAGGAAATTCAGTTCTTTACCAAAAGAGTATTCTCTTACTATGCCTGTAGTACTCATTTCTGTTTATATTTTGTTTTGCTTGGTGGTAGGCTTATATGCTAAAAAGACCTACTTGGGATTTTTGGGTGGCTTTTTACTAAGCCTAGTCATTACCCCTCTTATAATGGCTGTAATTCTTCAACTTTTCAAAGTTATCAAATCAATTGATTAAGCTTATAGGTGATGAAAATCTAAGTTTACGTTTTTCTGATCGAAACATAAATGACAGCTATATTGAGTATCAATGTTCAACGGCATAACTTGCAATTCAATCTTTCCAAATTTCACCTTGTCTGAAAGTATGTCAATTCCTTGCGAGTCTAGCAAGAATCCTCTTCCCAATGCTTTTAATACACTTTCTTTTCTTGTCCAGCATTGGTAGAACCTATTAAAAGTATCTCTTCGCATAATATATTGCCTCTCAGAGTCAGAAAAGGGTTCTAGATAGTGAGGAACATGAATCTCACGCTTATATTCAATATCAATGCCTACAGCAGTCGCAAGGTCACTTATGGCAAGCACTACCCTATCTTTTGCATGACTAATCGAAAAATTAAATTTTGGTAAGTTGGGTCTTTTATATTCATCTATGGAAAGATTTTTCAGCTGAGCTGTCTCATTCGTTTTCAATAAATGATTTAAGATTAAATATCTCCCCCCTAAGAATCTGTACCGGTCTTCTTCCTTCTTAAAAGACTTTGACCTTCTTTGGTCTTCTGAATTCAATACATTATATGTCTTCTCAATTTCATTAATTGAAACCTTCTTAAGATATAATATATATACAGATAAGTCTGCAGGAGTTTCTATCATTTATGCAGAGGTAAATTCTTTTGCAATTTCATAGAGTGGGTCAAGGATATTTAGTCGATTCTCTGTCCACATCTTTAAAAGATGGATTTCTGTACATCCCCCAAAAATCTGTGTACAATTATATTTATTTAATAATACCTCAAAATAATCGTGTACCTGATCATAGCCTACTCCCATTTTTAATCTATTGTAAATTTGATGATGCACTTCATCTCTGTCTGTATCATCGAGTAAACATACAAAAGGGTATTTTTCAAGAGGAAAAAGCTTTGTTCTATAAACGCCTTGAGAGGCAATGAAAAGAGTAGGAGTCTCCAACTGTTTCATTAAATTAACTGAGTAATCTACTAAATCGATCAGCTTGTTTTGTGCTTGAGGATACAATTGATATCTGACAGCATGCGCCGTAAAACAACAAATCAATATTTTGTCCACATTGGGTTCTATTGATTTTAACAATTCATTTATCCTGGATGCTAATAAAGATGTATCGCCTTGCATTAAAGACTTAGTCCTATCTGGAACATTAGGTTCTGAAACCAAATGCAATTTTGGCATACTTGCTTCTTCATCCTCTTTGGCAAGCTGGTATATTGTCTTAATGAATTGTGCTGAAGTTAAAGGCCCCATGCCACCAATCAATCCAAGAATGTTGTTTTTATAGTTGAAAGGCTGCATGCTATAATTACTTTGGCTTATTTGCTGTAACAATGGCGTATTCATCAAGTCCCATGTACCAGCCCCTACCTGACCACCAATCTTCAATTCTTACGTTTTCAGAATAAAGGTCGACTTTTACCTCATCTTTCGGGATGCCCTCTTTTATCTTCTTAAAGTAGGCAGCCATACCTGTAAACACCTTATCTGTGATTTTATGTATCTCAACATTTGTAAATCCAATATCTTCGAAAAGGTGGATATATTCATTCTCTGAAATCATATTTACATATGGAATACTCATTGATTTCAGAACAAACCAATACCAAAAATCCTTTCTCCTATCTTTTCTTGGGAAACAATCAGTTAAACCTATCCTTCCACCTGGCTTTAAAACTCTGAAAGCTTCCTTTAAAAACTTTTTACGAGTATTAAAGTGAAACGCACATTCTAATGCACTCACTTTCGTGAATGAGTTGTGATTGAAAGGCATTGAAGTTGCATCTCCTTCTTGCAAATGAATACTATTGTTCAGCCCTGACATTTGCACTCTCATTTGAGCAATTTCTACATGAAGAGGAGTAATATTTAGTCCATGTATCGATTTAACATTAAACTCCCTTTTCCATAATATATCTTGTTCTCCGAATCCAAAACCCACATCCAAAAGGGTATCATCAATGTCTAATTCTAGGTGTTCCCCTAATTTCAAAGCAAGTGCTTGACATGCTTCATCATAGGTTGACGGCTTGTTCCAATAACCGAAATTCAACCAAAGAGGCTGATCTAGTTGTTTGTATTTAGGATCATCTGCATGGGACATAGTAGTGTATAAACTGTCAGCTCCTTTGCCCAAGATAGTCTTCCATGCTTTCGATGGGTGCTTCCAAATGAGCTTAAGAAGAGTCTTTTTATTATTGCTAATCGCATCCTTAAACTTTTGATCCATGCCCATTTTTTGAATTATTAATGAAAAGTAGATTCCCTATAGAATCTGAAAGTTTATCATGTCTCACCAAACTAAAATCCAAGTTTTCTAGGAATTGAATTAGATCCTGTGTTGAAGGAATGTTTTCGTACCTCTGATCATAATTCGCTTCACAAAAGATTAAATCCAATTGACGGATGACTTTTTGGGCTCCTTTGAATACGGCTAATTCATCACCCTGAACATTAACCCTCATGCAATTAAAATCCGTTTTAGAATATCGCTCAGAAATAATCTGATCAATAGGCCTGACTATTACTTCTTCTTCTTTTATTACTGCAGCCAAATCTTCACCATTTACTTGAACTTCTGACATAGGCTTATGAGTAGAGGATAAACCGCTTTCTTTGGTAACATACAAGGTAGTTCTACCTTCTTTTTCTCCTGCAGCTAACTGTTCAAGTGAGATCTGAATGAAGGGACTCCCTCCAAACACATCAGTACAAGATGCAGCAAGATCATTATATATTGAACTGATATTTGAAAGAGCTTCCATTGCCTCCTCCAACGGCTCGATGATTAAAACATCATTAAAACCCAAAAGTGCATATGGCAATATTTCGTGCCCCATATGCCCTCCGACGTGAATCATCCCTTTAGGTTCTATCTGATATTTGTGGAGAAACGACTGAACTAGAAAAAAATATAGTCCATTAGGTACGATTTCAAAAGGAGGCAAATATTGATTCACCTTTGACTTATGAAATTTAGGCAAATTTGATTGCAGCCATTTGGAAAGATCGCGCTCTTCTAATTCAAACATATATACTATATTATTTAAACATCGTTAATAATACTGTTCTGTCTCCTTCGAAAGGTTCTCTACCATGCATCATTCTCATATTGTCAATATAGACAAGGTCTCCACTAATCCAGCTTACTGGCAGCATGATTTCATCAATAAGCTTTCTTATTTCAGTAAAATAGGAAGGGTCAATTTCAGAATGGTCTCCATAAGTTACATGCTGTGGTCTACTCATAGAGTCCCCTTCATATAAAGCCTCATATGCCGCTTGAAGGTCCGCATTAAAATTACTGATATGAAATTGATCAGCTTGATTAAACCAAAGTCTTTGTCCAGAAATAGGATGTGTTCTTATGGCTGGTCTATATTGTTTAATTCGTACACTGTCCTCTTCAACCCACATATAATGGCTATCTGTTCTTTTACAGAAATCTTCCACCTCTGACTTGATATCTGTTTCGAAAGTCTTTTGCCAGGATGGGCCTAAGCCATAACCTGAATGTAAATTTCTAATGTAACACAATCCCTTTGCCTCAAATTCTTCTACTATTTCCTTAGGAAGCTTTTCCAATAAAACAGCATTATCAGAAATGGGTGTCGCTCCTCCTTTCATCGCTGACTCTATACAACAAAACATCATTCGAAGAGGCCATAAGTTAGAGTAGGAAAGCTCACTGTGTAAGGTAATAAATTGATCGGCTGGAAACTCTGTTGAAGTGTACGTATTGCTTTTAAGTTTAGACCTTGGAGAATTTCCATCAACATAGGTCATTTGTTTTTCATCAACTTTTTCAGCAATTTCTCTAAAATCATCACGTGTTATAATATTAAAGCCTCTGAACAAAATAGCCCCTAATGAAGACAAATCTTTTTGAATAGCTGTTATATTCCGATTTAACCAAGCTAATAGCTCATGAATTTCAGGACCTATTCCAATTGAATCTGGCGTGAGAATCACAGGACTATTGTTGTCACTAGCCTTTAAATGAATATGATTTTCTAACATTGGCCTTAATACTTTTAAGTTTCTAAAATTTTATTTAAGATAACTGCATTTTTTTGCACGTATGGCTCATCTACCATCTTACCATGAATACCCGAGGCATAGAACTCAGTGACTCCTGCATCTGTGCATTCTGACCAATTTTCGATTCTATGGTAATTGTTTTCTGCTTTCAGGAAATATATTGGTGCTTTAATGAAATTACCACCTTCTTGCTCCGCATAGAAGAGAAAATCATAATATTGCTTGACTTGTTTATAGCAAACTTCTTTGAAAAACTCCATATCAATAAAATGATCTTTAAACTCTTCAAATTTTGCTTTCAAATAAAGGTCTACTCCTTCTGAAATCGTTTCAATTGTATGTTGCTTCCCCTCTTTATGTTGGCGGAAGGCATCTAATATAGTAACCCCTGCAACCTCTCTTCCGGCTTTCTCCATTTCTTTGGCAACATGAAATGCCATAAACCCACCTGCAGAATGCCCTGCTATGTGCAATCTTCCTTCAGGCTGAATCTCTTGAATCAGCCTGACGTAATTCTTCATTGTGTCATTACTATCAACATAATTGAATGAATACAAACAAGTATCTGGCAATAATTCAGCTAAATGTCCGTATGCTAATGCAGACCCAAGAGCCGGAGGGAAAAGAATAAGTTTTTTCTTTCCACTAGGGTTGCCTAATTGTATGTAAGGGTGCTCTTTATATTGAATATTCATATACTTAGCAACATCAATATAATGAGCAATATCTCTAACTGTTGGGAATTTATACAAATAGACTAGTGGCACACCTACTTTTCGTCTTGAATGCAATAAAGACATCAAACTCATTGCCTTTAAGGAGTGCCCACCTATCTCAAAGAAATTATTGTCTAACCCTACCTGATTAACAGTTAGCACTTCAGAAAATGCATCAGCTACAATTTTTTGTGTCTCTGTCCAATCTTTTCGATTTGTATCACCCAGATCACATGTAAAGTCGACCCCGCTAGGAAGTCTGTCGCGATCTAACTTTCCATTCTTTGTTTTGGGAATAGAATCTAAGTATCTAATGCCTCTGGGGATCATGTAATTTGGCAATTGCGATGAAATATACGCCAATAGATTTTCCTGCTCAATTTCAATACCCGTATAATATGCCATCAAAGATTTATCTCCGTTACTATCTTCTATATCTATCACTACCGCTTCATATATAGATGGGTAGGCCAATAGGGCAGCTTCAATTTCTGCGGTTTCTATCCTAAATCCACGGATTTTGACTTGATGGTCCTTCCTTGCTAAATATACCAAGTCCGCATGTTGATTCAATTTTGCATAATCACCAGACAAATAAATTCTACCACGATCAGGTGAACTTGTCTCTGTGACAAACCTTTGAGCAGTAAGTTTTTTTCTATTATAGTATTCTAAGGCGACTCCTGATCCTCCTACCTTTATTTCAGCGCCAACATTGAAGGGTACAGCATTTCCAAACTTATCTTCAAGGTAAACTTGAGTTTCAGGTATGGGTTTACCTATATTAGATTGCCAAGGGAATTGATCTATTTCTTTCAACTCTATTTTATGAAATGTCACATGAACAGTAGTTTCTGTAATACCATACATGTTCACCATATCTACTTTAGGGAATTGAGATACCCATTTTTTCAACTTGCCAGGAACCAGTTTCTCACCCCCAAAAATTACATATCTCAAATGATCAGAAGGATTATGTGGGTAATCCAAATTTAAAATGAAGGATGATAATTGATAAAATACTTGTGGCGTTTGATTTAGAACAGTCACTCTGTTTTTTCTGATAATATCATAATATGTGCTTATATCTCTAACTTCTTCACCATTAGGCACTATAAGTGTAGAAGCATTGAGAAGTGCACCGTATATTTCCCATACAGAAAAGTCGAAATGATATCCATGAGACTGAATCCAAGTATCCTCTGAATTAAAGTCAAATAAGTTTTGATCATTAAAAAGTAAACGAATCACATTACGTTGACTAATAACGCATCCTTTTGGTTTTCCTGTTGACCCTGAGGTGTAAATAATATAGGCAGGAATATCAATACCAGCAGAAACTGGCCGACGCCATTCTTTTATAGATTTAGGGAAATCCGAACAATCAAATAAATAAGATTGTAGAGGGTTCTTTATTTCCTGTTTGTTAATTATGGCTAAAACATCATATCTGAACTTAGTAAGTTCATTCTCAATCTTTCCTATTTTTTGACTTACTTGTACAGTGCAATCAAAAGGCAAAGAATCTTTTAAGTCGTAGAAAAAAGCTTTTGGGATAAATAATTCTTGAGACCAATCAAGCTTTACATTATCATTAGGATTTAACTTCGCATAGTTTCGTAAATCAGAAATAAAATCATCCTTCAAATCTAAATCTTGGATATCCCCAAAAAACAAAATGGCATCATCGTTCATATAAGGGATCAAGCTAAGAATGACATTCTTCAAGTAATTATAACCACTAAAGCATTGTATGACACTATTTATAATCAACAGATCATAGCTTCCTGAAATATGTTCTGCGACTTCATCCGCTGATGCATGAAGTAATCTGAAGTTTTCTATGCCTTTTCTAATCAAGTTATCCTCAGCAATAGAAAGAATTTCTTTTGATAAATCAGTACCTAAATAAGAATGAACATTAGGTGCGATTTTACTCATGGTCAAGCCTGAAGCGCAACCGATTTCAAGTACTTTTACATCCTTGTTCAGATAGGGTTCCAGTTTTAATAAGGCATTTTGAGCATACTCTTCCATCTCTGCCTCTGAAAAAGAATTCCCTGTATAACTCGAAAACCAAGCACCCCCTGAAATCTCATCAACGGAAGACTGACCAATGAAATCCCATAACTCCTCTGACATGATATCTCGAGCTTGTTCGACCTCAAGATTAATTTGATCACTATCAATACAAACAAGTTGTTTGAGACTGCTGCATTCCCAATATAATTGGCCTGCTTCTCGTAAAAATGCCTTTGAAAAAATTAGCAGTTCAATCTCTGCATCCTCCACAAAATACTTTATACGATTATAGGGAAGACTTGTTGCGATGGGCACATAACAATAACCATTACATAGAGAAGAAAGCATTGACGCAATCGCTTCTTCACCTTCATGCATGAGTAAACCAATACGAGTCCTTTGATCCCCTAATCGATCAAATAAAAAAGACGATAAGCTCTGTACCTTATCTAGCAACCCTCCATAGCTAATAGTACTAGAGCTTGTTTTTATAGCAATTTTAGAATGAGAAGATCCTACGGCATTACAGAAAAGATGATAAATGTCTGTTTCAGGGTATGTTGCACTGGTTTTCCTTAATTGATCATGAGCAGTCTTTTCAGCGTTTGTCAAAAAATTTAATTGGTGAATTCCTACATCAGGCTGTGCGATGACCCTAATGAGTATATTTTCTAAATGCTGTAACTGTCGTCTGATTGAAGATTCAAAAAATAAATCTGTGTTGTATTCAACGGCAATTGAAAGCCCATCTTCAGTTTCGGTAAAGGAGAAGTTTTGGTCATATTGGCTGGTCTTCCAATCTGTTTCAAATGGGTAAGCCTTCAAACCTTCAAACTGAGTTTTTCGATCTACCTTGGTCCCTGTATTCATAAATTGAACAACCACATCAAAGAGGGGTGAATGATCCATACGCATTTCGAGATCCAATGCTCCAACCAACTTATCAAAAGGATATTCTTCATGCTCCAGAGCTTCAACAGTAGTTTCTTTGACACGTTTTAATAAATTCAAGAATGAATCTTGTTCTTCGAATACTGTCCTTAATGCTAGTGTATTTACATAGAATCCAATTTGATTTTGTAAACCAGCTTGATATCTTCCAGCCGAGGGTGTACCAATAGTGATATCTGTTTCCCCCGTATAACGGTAAAACAATAGATTAAATGCGGTAAGAGTCAACATAAAGACACTCACATTGTGCTGATCCGCAAAAGCTCTTAGCTTTATAAATGTTTCTGAATGTATTTGATGTTGCAATAAAGCACCATTAAATGTCTTTTGCTTAAATCTAGGCTTATCATAAGGAAGTACTAAAGGTTCTGGAATATTTGAAAATCGCTTTAACCAATATTTTTCATTTTCTGCATATAAACCATCATTAAAGCGTTCATTTTGCCATTTAGCAAATGCCTTAAACTGGAAAGGCAATTGCTCCAAGAATAGCGGCTTTGAATGAATACCTTGATTGTATAACTCCACTAATTCATTAGCGAAGACCTCCATAGACCACCCATCTGAAATTATATGATGCTTCACCAAAGAGACAATATGATTGTCCCCTCCTATTGAAATCACTTTAATCCTCATCAAGGGCCAGAATGCTAAATCAAATGGTTCCTCTATATCCTTTGAAATTATTTCCTTAGCCTTAGCAATTGGATCTCCTTCCCCTTCCAAATTCATAAAAGTTAAAAGATCATGAATTTGAGGATTTCGATAAATTTTCTGATAGATACCCTCGTTCTTGAAAGTAAAGGATGTTCTCAGGATTTCATGTCTAGCAATAAGATAGCTAAGGGCTTTAGAAAAACAGTCATGTTCAAAGCACCCTTCCAAATGAAAAACTCTTTTAACATTATATGTATTGTTCCCTCCTTCCAATTCATTTAACAACCATAACCTTTTTTGGGATTGTGCAACAGGGAAGATTTCATCATTACCAGCTTGAATAGATAGAATAGGGGCCGGACTTGAAGTTTTCGATTGTTCTATCCCAATTTGTTCACTTAAATATTGAAGGCTGGGTTCTTTGAAAAAACCGTTGATGCTTAATTTGGTCTTAAATGCTTGTTGCACTTTTGCGATTAAAACCATTACCAAAAGTGAATTACCCCCCTGTTCAAAGAAAGATTTATACGGGTCTACTTCTTCAGGTTCTCTATTCAGAACCTCGCTCCAAACACTCAATAATCTTGAATCAAACGAAAAGTGATCATTATTCTGATCTCCGTCAAACTCCTCTATCTCTTTAGGTAAGCTTAACTTATGGAAATCAATTTTTCCGTTTGAATTCAAAGGTATTTGATGTAATACCTCAATATGATTTGGAAGGTGTGAAATGGGAAGCTTTGATTTCAAAAATGTATGCAATTCAAGACTATCCACACTTCCTTCCTCAATAAACAACACCAAATATTTTCTCCCTTGGCAATCAAAAACTTTCACAGCAGCTTGAGTTATACCTGGATATTGCATCGCTGTGCTTGTAATAGCATTTAACTCAACGCGAACGCCATTGATTTTTATCTGTTCATCTCTTCTGCCATATAAAACTAAGTTATTCGAGCTATCGTATCTACCAAAATCTCCTGTTCTGTAGAATAAATCGTTATACTCAGAGTGGAAGGGGTTTTGTACAAAGGATTGAACATTATCGTCTTCGTTTAGGTAACCCAAAGACAAATAAGGAGATCTTATATATACCTCCCCCATTTCTCCATATCCACATAATTCCTGAAGCTCATTTAAAAGCACTAAGTCTGTATCATTGATCCCTTTGCCTACAGGTAATCTTTCCAGTCCCCATGTATCATCACACTTCCAAAACGATTTAATTAAAGTTGACTCAGTTGCACCATAGAGATTATAAAAGTTTATTTCCTTCCCAAAATTAGATTGAAACAACTTTATATCTTTTTGATATAGCGGTTCACCGGCTAAAAGAACATGTTGTAATGAGGACATTGTTGCCTTATCTTCGGAATTAGTGGCTACAATAGCTCTTAAAAAAGAAGGAACAATGTGCAATACATTGACTTTTCTGGTCTTTATCCACTTTCTGGTCAGATGTAAATCATTTCTTGTTTGATATCCCGGAAGGTCAATAATATTGCCGGTGCATAATGCAAGAAATACATCTCTAAGTGAAGCATCAAATCCAGGTGATGTTAATTGCGCAACGACTATACCTCCCTCCTCATGTATCCCTAATGCATGTATTTCCCAATCAATGAAATGAGAAAGACTTTTCCTGGAACCAATTATCCCTTTAGGCTTTCCTGTCGTACCCGAAGTGAAATAAACATATGCTTCTTCATTCTTATTAAGCTTTGCTTTGAAAGGCCTTTCAGATAAAGTCAGATTAGAATTTAGAATAGTTATGTGCCTGCCTAAGGAAGATTTAAGATCATTAACAAACCGGTCGTTTTTGTCTAATACATAAGCCAGGCTCATATTTGTTTGAGAGATGATAGCTAAGATTTGATCTTTAGGTAAGTCTAATTTGACTGGAATGTAAGACTTGCCAGCCATCCAAATACCTAAAAGCTGAGGAATAAAATTGCTCCCAGCCTGAAGAAATACTCCTATTCTCTTAGCTTTATATTGATCCAGTTGGTAAGCAACAGAAGAAGCTAATTGTATGAGTTCTTTATATGTATAACTCTCATCTTCATACCTAAGTGCTATCGATTCAGGCGATTTTTTTGCTTTCTCTAACACTAACTCAATGATATCATTGAAGGCTGCGTCTTCAAAAGCTTGCAAAAGGCTTTCTTTAGTGAAAGGCTGATCCAATCTAAATGTTTGGATCCTCTTATGCTCATCTTTGATTGATTCAGCAATCAAAGCTCTATAGCTATTTAAGATACTTTTTATACTAGCCGCAGAAAATAACTGTTTGGAATATCGAAGATCAATATTGAGTTGTCCATCTGAAACACTAAAAGCAAAGACCAAATCAAACTTACTTGTATTATTTTCTAGTGACTCTACTCTAAATTTTAAATATTGATCATACGATCGAGCAGAATCAAAATTATGCATTACTAAAAGTACATTGACTAATCCATCGTTATTCAATTCTCTTTGTATGCCTTGATCTGCTATCAACTTTTCATATGGAAAGAGTTTGTGCTCCATAGCTCGCTGTAGCGTATCATTGGAGCGTTGGCTAAGACTTAAAAAAGTATCTGAAGCAGAAACCTTAGTTCTAAGGGGTAACACATTCACATATTGCCCGATTTGATCTTCCAGATCTTTCGTAATTCTCAAATCAATTGAAGTACCCAATAAAAGATCCTCTTGTCCGCTTAGGCGATACATCAATACTTTCGAAACTGTTAGGAGGACATTAAAAAGACTCATTCTTTTATCGGCAGCAAATCGCTGTATTTGCTCAGTAAGCGTAATGTCTAATTGAAGCCTCTCACTTGCCCCTATAAATTTCTTCTCCTTTTGTCTATCGAAATCTATTGGAAGTTTTAGTTTTTCCGAAAATCCTTTAAGGTGATTTAACCAAAACGTTTTTTCCTTTTTGCCTTTCGGCGAAGTCAAATAGGACTCATACCATTGAGAGAAATCTTTATGTTGGATTCTTAATGGAGGTAATGTAGATTTTCGTCCTGAGGATTTTATCCCATAAAGTTGCTGGAGGTCCTTTGTCAAAATAGCTAAACTCACTCCATCAGCATTAATGTGATGTAAAAGAACAAGAAGCGTGAATTTATTTTTTTCCCTAGGGAACAGATGGCAATGAAATAAAAATCCCCCCTCAAGATCCAATCCCTTTTGAATAAGATTTTGAATAGTGGTCTGCACATTTAAGTCCTTCTTATAAATGGTAAGAAAGTCAGTGATATAAAAATCTTCCTTCACTGATTGATAAGGAACACCCATTTCTTCAACGAAGACGGTCCTTAAAATTTCATGCCTTTTTACTAGTTCATCAATTGCCCACTTGAACGAATCGATATCCAGTTCTTGATCCAAGTGTAATAAGCCCGGCACTAAATATGCATCTCCTCCACCCTCTAATTTATGAACCATCCAAATTCGGCTTTGAGCAGGCGAAAGGGGATACTTTTCACTTTTTTTAGTAGGCAGGATATCTAACTTGAAGCTTTCTTCCTCATTTCTAGATATCATCTGCCCTAGATCTGCCAATGTCTCTGATTGGAATAATTGGGAAAATGAAATCTCAGTGTTGAATTGCTCTGCAATCCTTGCTAAAAGTTTAGTCGCTAAAATAGAGTGCCCTCCAAGTTCAAAGAAGTTATCAGAACGCCTGACATCTTCAATCTTCAGTAATGCAGACCAAATTTCACTAAGTTTCGTTTCTATTTCCGTTTTGTCCTCCTCTTCTTTCTCAGTCGGGGCAGCAGAATTAGAATGAGCACCTAAATTCGAGAACTGGTCAGCAGGTAAAGTATACACTTGCCAATCCCGCAGTCCACCTCCTGCAATCTTGATATATCTTCTAATTTCATTTTCTGAAATTCCATCATCATGATAAATACTACCTACTTCATTAAAACCTGAATACTCAGATTCCAATTGAATAAATGGATTGGACTGATCTAGTCCTACATAGTAATTGCCCGCTGGCAATTGAATAAGCTTTTTAAATGATTTCCATCCTTCAGTAGGTTCAATAGTATAGTAGCCTCTCCTTAAACTTAAAGTCTCATTCTGGTCACCTTTACTCATTCCTAAGTTTCTCCATTGAGACCAATGGAAAACTGTATAATCATTTTCGTTTGCCGCTTGTTCTTCTGCGTAAAAATTAAGAAAACTGCTGACTGCTGAGTAGCTACTAAAACTATTGCCACCGAAATAAGCATTTACTGAACCAAAAACAAAACGCCTAAAACCAGATCGTCCGCTAAAACATCGTTCAAGATTAATGGTCCCACTGACTTTTGCTTTCATCATATAATCAAGCACATTGATAGACTCATTTTGAAACAAATGATCATTCATATGCTGCCAATGGTAATTCAATTGAGCATTTCCTGCGAGATGAAAGTACCCAACAATCTTTTTACCAACGGATCGCTCAAATGATTCTATGCATGAATTTAGGTCTTCGAATGAGGAAATATCACAAGATCTATAATGAAAGTCATTTGATGAAAGTCGGTTGAGACGCTCCTTTTTATCAGTAAGATCCGTTTCAAAATCAAAAAGTAAATGCGAAGAAATAGGTCCTTTAAAATCAGTCCGACCTATGGCAAGAATCTTAACGTCAAACTCTTCCATAAGTTTTTCACATATAAAAGCGCCAACGCCGCCCAAAGCACCCGTAATCAGATAATACTCGCCCGATCGCAGATTTGGCTCTGTTCTTAATTGCTGATTATTCTTTAATCGTTTAAGTACAGGAATTCTTCTAGATTTTCCATCAGTACTCACTAGAGGAAGCTTTTGTGGGAATAATGATTCATTAATTATCGCTTGAATCCAATCCTTTTTATCAGTACTATGAGGGATTGCAACTTGTCTACAACATAGTTTGGGTTGTTCTTCCTGTATGCTTGCGAGTAGGCCTGGGAGGTATCCATACCGTATTGCAAAATCTAAATCATCAATTGATGGCGTAATAATATTCAACTGAATTAGATTTTCAAATCTCGTGATTTCTTTGATGAAAGCTACCTCTTCAGCCCAATTGATAGGATTTCCTTTTTTGAAAGTAATGTCATAAGAGACTATGAATGGGCTTTCATCTATACTTTGGATCGCTCCTTCTGCTTCGGGCATTGTTGAAAGCAAAAAGCCTGAGTAATCAAGAAGATTATGATTTCTTTCAGAAATTAGAAGATGTGGAATTTCATTTGTAGGAGAATACATGACTTCACCTGCTTCACGAAGTGCATAAGTAAAAATATGATCAGAATTGAATTGGTGTTGCTCTTGCGTAGAATTGTAGATTGCATTGAATTCTGCATTCGTAAACCGGTCTAAAACTACAGATCTTCTCTTTTTTCCTGACTCTGTAACCAAGAAGTCTTTTTCATCAAGGAAAACAATAATATCAGGTTTCACTCCAATTGATTTGGTCAACTTACTATTGACCTTTCTACACAAGGATTCGTAGTTAATAAATTTTGTCTGAAGAAATATATGAAGCAATTCCTTACCTAGCTCTGCATCATACTTACTCGCTGCGATTGCTGCATTGGCTCCTATTTCAGGTATTTCTTCGATATACCCTTCAATCTCATAATTTTGATAATTCAGACCATTTAGAATAATTAAATCTTTCTCTCTTCCTGTAATAGTGAGTTTCCCTTCTTTTATAAAGGCTAAATCACCTGTGTTGAACCACCCATCCTTAAGCAAGTTCTCATTAGCTTCATAATTATTCAGATATCCCTGAGTTATAATAGGACCGGAAACTTGCAACCGCCCTATTTGATTTTCACTCATCAAGCTGTTTTCTTTATCTACTATTCTGATATTAACACCTGGAAGCGGAGGCCCTACTTCAACTAAGCTGACCGTATCACTGCCAGGATCAGTACGATACTTTAATTTCCCATTTAAAGAAGACTTAACTATATGATTCAAACCTATATTAACAGCATCAAAATCTAGAGCATGAGTGATACCACTACAAGTTTCAGACATTCCATATGCAGGGCGTATACAATTATTATCTAAGCCAAATGGCTTTAGAAGCTCGTAGAGCTGTTGGTTTATTTGGGCTGAAACAGACTCACCACCTGTTAACCAATGTCTCAAGCTGCTCAAGTCATAACCTGTTTGAAGTATACGTTCTTTTTCTTCTAGTAATTGAGCAAATGCAAAGTTTGGAGCCCACGTAAATGTGACTTTATAACCTTGAATTATACTTAACCATCGTGTGACGTCTGCTAGAATAAATTCAGGTTTGCATAAAATGAGATTTGCACAAGCAGAAACAGCACTGTTTACCATCATTTGAATCCCCCCTACGTGATCTAATGGCATCCAATTTAAAAACACATCTTTTGAATCAAACTTGCAATGCTGATTAGCTGCTAGGTTTCTCTGACATAATGAATCATGGGTTTGTTGGATGCATTTAGGTAATCCGGTACTTCCAGACGTAAATAAATAAATCGCTATTTGTTCTGGAGTAACCAGAGGCAAATCCTTATCCGTGGCTAAAAGTGACTGAATATCATTAAAACTGTATACTTGTGAAGAATTCCCCTCTAATTCATTGATAATTGATTGATTATCTTGAACATGGTACTCCTCAGTTATAATAATTGCATTAGGTAGCAGCCTCAGAATATTTTTTAATCGCTTGGCTGCGTCACTCCCATTGTCAAAGGTTTTAGGATTGGGCTGAGGAACCGCAATGTGTCCTGCTAATAAAACCGCCCAATAGACTAATAAATAGGATTTTAAATCATTAAGTTGTATTATAATGGGACTTGGCTCCACAAGATCAATAGCTCGAATTTTAAGGGCCAAATCGCTCGCCGCTTTATAAATTTCAGCGTATGAGATATAAACTTCATGGTCTAAAGAATCTATGAGTGATACCCCATTGTTTGTCCGTGCAGCTATTACTAATTGTTCTGTTAAGACTGTTGAAGAACCAACTGGAAGTTCAAGAGGCACTCCTGTAGTGATTGCTTCGACTTCATCCTTCTCGTGCCATTGAATTTCACTTGATAAACTTGATGATTCACTGATAGGTATCTCAAAAGTCTCATAATTATAGTCAACGAGACGTTGAAACAAAACTTTGTGATCGAGTCTTGGACTCGCTGATAATAAGCTTATCGTCGTATCATCAGCATACTTATATTTAACAGATGTGGAACGAAGATGAGCACACCTTCTAAGACCTACCTTACTACCAAATATTGGATGATCGAAGTCAGTGGCTATTTCCTCATAATGTGCATATCTTAGTGTAAAAGGAAATAAACCACAAGGCTCTTTACACAACTCTACTTTTTTACAGCGGTATTCTTGTTGAAAAGATATAAGGAACGAATTCTTTGAATAATATTGTCCATTTATACTCATGATTAAGTCAAGGAACAATTGCGTTTTTTCTCTTCTTTGTCTTGCAGTAATTGGAGTTTCGAATAATTCATAGATCAGTTGACCATTTTCTTCTTTAATCAATTGAAAATTCAAATACCCTTTAGTCAAGCCGCTTACTTCACTGCCATTTTTCAACACTTTACATCTGTCAGTCCGAACTAATGTGTAGCCAGTAGACTCCCGTATATCTTCTTTGGCAATTGTATTTGTAAATGAGAATCCTGGCAAACAATCAATTTCTATTAGATATGTAATATCAAAAGATCTTTCCGAGGACAAAATATCTTTACTCCTGTAGCTCTCATATTGAGGATTCACTATGAAGATGTGGCCTACTGCTGAGAGCTTTACTAATTGGGTGTGCGTTAAATAATTAAACTCGGCCTCACTTAAAAAGAGTACTTCAGGTTTATATTTCTCAAACTCGTGCAACCAAGACTCTATATTTATGAATAGATTCGATACTTCTATAAATTGACAGGAGTTCTCTTTTGCCCAAAAGGAAACTACTGATTTAGAAAAAAAGCTGATCTTATCATTAACAAAGCAGGATTTATAGGAGTCCCCTTTTAACAGGGTATCAATCAAATTTATTTGAGTCTGAATTTCATTTATTTCCATTAAATATGTATCTGAAAAGCCCGGCACATTGTAGCTTAAGTAATGTGTGCCATCAGGGATCAGAGATCTTTCCCTCTCTTGGGTTTGTAGATCGTTTCCTTCCTTTTCTTTGATCTTGCGCATCAAATAGTCCGGTAAATATTCATATGTAAAAGGAAAGGTCATATTATTGTTTCAATCTGTTCTATATTTGGATTTCGCCTAATTGAATTCCCATATCTGTAGACATCAACTCGATAGTGCTGACAATTAGGCCTGCAATCTCCTCTGCGGTCGCTGGATCGAATAAAGAAGTATTAAACTGCAATTTCAAGTTTAATTTACTCTCGCGAGGTGAGAAAATAAATACTAGATCAAAGATGGCACTATTAAAATCCTGTTCAAGCTTATGAGAATATATGTGCTTCATCTTGGCGTCAAGGCTTTCATTATTTTGATAAACCATGAGTACATTAATAAGATCTCGATGTGATTTTACTTCTTTATTAAGACTAATGATTTTGTTAAAAGGTAGAAGTTGGTAATCTAATATTTTGCTAAACTTAGCCTGCACACTTTGAGCGAAATCTAAAACAGTTAAACTTTCATCACTCTTAACTCTTAGCGGTAGTGTATTAACGAAAAATCCAATTTGTTCTTCAAGCTCTATTAGTGGCCTCCCCGCTACAGGCGTTGCAATAATAATATCATTTTGCCCACCAAGTCTCATAAGTAATATATGTATAGCTGCATATACGAATGAAAAACACGTTAAAGATTGCTGGGTTAAATTTCTATGAACCTTATCCCAATTATGAATTTCCTTATTCAAACTCTTGCCTACAAAAGTGATTTCACCATCTGTTTGATAATCATAGGGAAGGTCAAGTCTATTTACTCCATTTAACTCATTAAACCAGAATTGCTCTTGCTTTTCGAGCCATTCTGAATTTAATAATAAATCATTTTGCCAAATTGCAAAGTCTCTATATTGAAACCGCAGAGGTTTGAGGTCCGGTTCTATCCTATCAATAAGATTATTGTAGACTCTGGCAACTTCATCATTTAAAATCTTCATGGACCAACCGTCTGAAATGATATGGTGCATTCCAATAGCTAAAAAGTGTTCTTCTTGACTACCACTAAAAAGCTCAATCCTAAGTAAAGGGCCTTTTTCAAGATCGAATAAGTGTTCATTGAGTTGAATCAACTTTTTTTGACAAAATGGCTCTGTCAGCTTATCGACCATATAATGAAAAAATGGCAGCTCCAAATTATCCTCAACTACTTGGACAAAATCCCCATCTTTAAATTGAAAATAGGTTCTCAATATTTCATATCGATCAATGATTATCTTAAAAGTATGTTTCAGTTCCTCTATAGCTAAAGGACCATGAAGTTTCATGCCGCCTGTCATATTGTATGTAGACCTGGTTTTTCCATCAATCATCGCTGCTGTCAGCAATTGAAATTGAGCGTTGGATACCGGATAATGATCATTTCTCTTTGAAGGAATAAGCTTAGGCATTTTTGAACTTTGGATAGAATCCACGTACTCAACCAAGTCGCAAATAATGGGATGTTTAAATAGATCACGGACTCGGATTTCGATATCTAAAGCTTTCTTAATTCGATTTATAACTTTTGTTGCATTAAGGCTATTTCCTCCCAGCTTAAAGAAATTATCAAGTAAAGGAACCTCTTTATCTAAGACCTCACTTATTATTTTTAAAACAAGTTCCCCCCTCTTGGAAAGGGATAAATCCGCATCACCAACAACAGCTTGGTCTTTGACAGAAGTTTGTAGCAGCGTTGCCCTATCTATTTTTCCATTTTGTGTGACAGGTAGTTGATTCAATAGAATTAGGTCATCCGGAATCATGTAAGAGGGCAATTGCTCTTTCAAGCCCCGGTCAACTACAGCTAGTAATTCTTTTTGAGTTATTGGAAATTCTACATCAACTAAAAAGTCTTGAATCGAAGAAATGCTATTTCCTGTCTCAACATCTTCTCTAAAGGCAATTAAGTTATATAATGATGTGCCAAGCAGTTCTTGTGTTTGCTCTATTTCAATTATGAATCCCTTATCAGACAAAAACTTTTCAATGCGATTTAACCGGCCTTCTTTATCATGGATTTCAATAATCACCTTGCCTATCATTGACCAATGATCACTTTGAATACCATCGATTATTTTTTCTTCCCAGTCCTCTACATCAACTTTGAGCAAATCAATTTTATCAAGATTATAATTATCAATTAAGTTAGAAATCGAGCGAACCGAACAAGAAACCTCAATACCATCCAGAGCTTCTTTTAACATTTGATCCATATGCTCTGTGCCTTCTGCAGAAGATGTGTCATATTGTTTTTTGAGAAATGCTTCTAAAATTTGATAGTCTGACTCTCCTGCACCAGACATTACCGTATTAAATGGATAATAGGTAAGCTCCAACTTCCCTTCTAAATCAGATAGGCCCTCATTAAATAAATGAATCCGTTCAGAATTGAGCATTTTTGCATTTGCCGAAAGGCACTCAAATATTTCAGGGATAGGTTCAAATGCAAAAATTTCCGCCTCCGGCCAGAGTTGGGAAGATATAAAGGTAAACATTCCAATATTCGCTCCTGCATCTACAATTATTGGCTTAGAGCTCAAATGAAGTTTATCTAAGTGATAGCCATCATCCTTAATGATCTCCTTGTACATGAATTGTGTTTCCGTTTCATTAAGGTGAAAAAAAGGATGGCCATTAGGAAGTTGTGTCGTTTGCAAATTTGGAAAAAAGGATCTGACCTCTTCAAATCTTTTAAATGGTTCAAAGGGCTCGAGGAAAGCCAATAGTCTTTCGGATTCACCATCTTCCTTTTTAAGGACTATTGCTTGTTTGATAAAATTAAATTTTTCAATAGCCCATTCAATTTCTGCAGCCTCTACTCTATGCCCCCGGACTTTCAATTGATAGTCTATACGGCCTAAATATTCTAGGTCCTCTGAAGGGAGCCATCTTACTCTATCACCCGAAAAATAAGCCTTTTCAGATAAGAATGGCAGCTTAGAAAATTTCTCTTCGGTTAAAATAGAATCCTTTAGATATCCCATTGAAAGTCCTTTGCCTGTAACAACAAGCTGTCCAGGAATACCCAATGGTAAAAGATTAGCATACTGATCTACAACATAAACAGATAGGGACGGAATCGCTCTGCCAATATTACTCAGCTTTTGATTTAGTGTATTTATTGAAAGTTTTTTTGCAGTAACATGAATGGTGGTTTCTGTTATTCCATACATGTTAATAAGTTCTACAAAAGGGAATTTCTCTGCAAAGTCTGTCAATAAAAAAGGTGAGAGTTTATCACCTCCAAATATAACTTTAGATAACGCCAAGTCCCCTGTAGAAAATTTGTTGATCAATATGTCCTTAACAAGGTAAAAGACCATGGGGGTTTGATTGAGTATGGTCACCTCTTGCTGATATATGATATCAGCAAAAAGATCTAACTCTTTAACCTCATCATCTCTCAGGACAACTAACTTACCACCATAAAGCAACGCTCCCCACATCTCCCAAACTGAAAAATCAAAATGGTAGTTATGAAATAATGTCCACACATCTTTTTCTGTGATCTGTATTATTGGCTCATCCAACAATAAGCTTAATACATTTTGATGCATAACCTTGACCCCCTTAGGCTTACCGGTTGTACCTGAAGTAAATAAGATGTAGGCTAGATCACTTCCGTCAATAGGTTCATCATTATTTTCAATGGGTGCAGTATTAAAAAAGTAATTTAACGATTGAACACCATCTATTTTATAATCCCCATCGGAAATGAGTACCGAACAATCCGCCTCTTTTAGTTGATATTCTTTACGCCCTTGAGGTAAATCAGGATCAATTGGGAGATAAGCACTTCCTGTCTTTAAAACAGCTAAAATAGAGACTACCCTAGAGATGCCTCTTTTTAAATGTAATCCTATTGGTTGGTATTTTGGATGGCCGGTTTTTCTCAATTGATTAGCCAAATGCGTGGAGGCATAGTTGAGCTCCTCATAAGTGACTTCAAAATTTCCTTCAATGAGGGCTGTATCCTTTGGGTAAGTCTTCACCGTTTGATAAAACGCCTCTATAAGACTGGTGTAGCTTCCAAGAGCGTTCTCCTGTTCTTGTTTACATAAATTAGCTTTAGGAATTTCTAATTGTTGTTGTATAGATTCATTACTCAAAAGAGAGACACTTCTAAGTGGCAGGTCCTCTTGAATTACAAGAGCTAAAATTTGCAAAAAGGCATCAAGAATATTATTAGCGGTTGTCCTTCTATACAAATCAGTGTTATACTGTAAGCTAAAGGATAAGTTTTTGCCTTCCGAGACCATCAAGTTTAAATCAAACCTGCTCACCTTTCGCTCGAGATTTATGGTCTTAAATTTAAAGCCATCAAAATCTAGAATCGGATCAATATTATTCTGAAGAGCTAAATAGATGTCAAAGAAAGGCGCATGAGCTGGATCTCTATCATTAAAGACCTGCTCTACCAACAAATCAAATGGATATTCTTGGTGAGATAACGATTTGATGAGTTGTTGGTTTATAGACGCTAAATATTCTGAAAACAAAAGATCCCCTTTCGGCTGAGACCGAACAACTATATTATTTAAGTAAAATCCAATTTGTTCTTCCAGCAAGGGGTGATTTCTTCCTGTTACCGGGGAGCCTGTCATAATATCGGTCAAGCCAGAACATCGATGAATCAGTAAATGTAAGGCTGAATTTAGTAATGCAAACAAAGTGACCCCTTGCTCAGCACAATACTTCTTAATAGCTCGAGTTTGATCAGCAGGAATATTATGATAAATTGTGTCTCCATGATAAGTTCTCCAAACAGGACGTTTAAAATCACTTGGGATTATTGAGGGTTCTGAAGGATCCTTTACTAAGCTCTCCCAATAATGCTTTGATTTATCCAGGTCATCCACCCTCTTGTTGATCCAAGCAGAATAGTCTTTATACTGGATCTCAAGATCAGGTAGTCGCTTTTTTCCGCTATTCAAGATACCTAAGGCATGCTCTAACTCAATTGAGAATCGGTGCATAGACCAACCGTCAGAAATAATATGGTGCAACAAGGTAAGTACATAGGTTTTTAGGGGGCCTTCAATTAAGATTACCCTTAGCAAGCTATCCTCCGCAAGATCAAAAGGTTCAGAAGCAAACTTTTCAACAAGGCCTATAAATTCATCGTCAGAGATTTTACTTTCAGACTGATAAAACTCAAGCTCAAAGGTCCTATGAGCTTGGACTTTCTGATAGGCGTCTCCATCGATGTCAATAAAATTAGTTCTTAAAGTTTCATGCCGATTTACAATAATTTGTATTGCGTTATTGAAGGTTTTGATAGGAAGTTGGCCTTCCAATTCAAATAATCCAACCATGTTGTAGGCAGATCTAACAGAATAATCATCAGGATTTAATTGATCAATGACCCATAATCTTTTCTGCGCAAAAGACATAGGATATAAGCCTTCCGGGGATTCTGTCACCCTATCAATTTTGAATTGTTCCCAACCTTGTTTTACAGCACGCTCAGCCAATTGTTTAACAGTAGGATGAGTAAAAACATCTACTAACTGAATTTTAATCTGAAACTCTTTAGCGGCTCTGGATATAAGTCTAGTAGCTATTAAACTATGCCCGCCAAGTTCGAAGAAATTGTCTTCTATTCCAAAATCAGATCTTTGAAGCAATTCTTGAAACAAAAGGAAAATTTTATGCTCTAAATCATGAGTGGGTAGCAAGATATTTTCCTTTTCAGATTTCTTGGATTCAATTAATTCAGTAAGCGCGACTTCATCGATCTTCCCATGAGTTGTGAGTGGCATACTATCAAGAAAAACAAACCGATTAGGAACCATATAAGGTGGTAGCAACATGTAAAGAAAGCTTCTGAGTGATGAGACTTCAACTTCATCAGAAGCTTGAACAAATGATACTATTTGTTGGCTTTCCTCATCTAAGGAAAAAACTCTAGTAAGGACAGATTGAATCCCCGGAAATTTAGAAACTTGTGTATCAATACCTTCTAGCTCAATTCTATATCCGTTAAATTTTACTTGGCGATCTGCCCTGCCAACAAAATTCAGTCTTCCAAAATCATCCCAGTAAACATTATCACCTGTGAGGTATACTCTTTTTGAAACTTGAGGCAACTCGATAAACTTTCTAGACGTCAGATTCTCATCATTTCTATATTCTTTAGCTAAACCTGCACCGGCTATAGCTAACTGACCAGGAATACCTGCCGCGGCAAGTTGAAGATTCTCATCGAGAACATATACTTCATAGCCTGGCATAGGGTGACCTATTGGAACTATAGTATATTCGTCTTTGGCATTAAAGCGATAATAGGTGCTTACGATGGTAGCCTCTGTTGGCCCATATCCATTAACAATTTGAATTTGAGGAAAACTAAGGCTTATCACTTTTAAAGTATTAAATTTTATCGGTTCAACTCCGACCAACAAATACTTTAACTCTAAAGGCTTAGACGCAGTTAATAAGGCTTCAAAAATATCCTTTAACAGCGATGGCGGCAAGTATGCCCACGAAACAGATTTTTGTAAAATGGATTCAGCAAATTGAAAAGCACCTAAAGGCTTCCCATGATCAATTTCAACAAGTGTTCCTCCTACAGAGAGTCCCAAAAACATTTCGAGAACAGAAACATCGAAGGTGTACTTACTGGAGAGTAAAAAACAGTCCTTGTACGATAGCTTATGATTGTATACCGCATGAAAGCCTAGAACCTGGCTCAATAGGGCTTTATGTTGGATTTCAACAGCCTTAGGTATTCCTGATGTTCCTGAAGTGAATATGATATAAGCTGAATCATCTTCTGACAGGGAAGGCAAAGGCAGTAGCGTCTGATTTTTTATATCATCGATCCCTCCCCTCCAATTATTCACACGGTGTTGCTGCTGATCCCTTATGTCTTTATCAATTTTGATTATCATATCGTACCGAAACAGAGTCAGCTCATTTATAATTTGGCCTCGCTTCTCGCTGATTTCAAAATCTATTAACTGAGGATAGTCAACAGCAAGATCTTTAAAGAAATTCGGATGATAAAAAAGTTCATCATCCCAAATCAGCTTTGTTTTATAATTCTTACCAGGATGCCGTTGACTGAATGACCTTAATGAGTCCATCATTTTTCTTCGCAGTCTTATATCCTGAATATCGCCCAGAAACAATATAGATGAGGAAGAAGATTTAGTTAAGACTTTATCAACCAGATTTCTAAAATAATTGTAGCTCCCAAAACTTTGAATCACTGAATTGATAATAATAACATCAAAATCAATATGTTTTAGTTGTAAAATCTCATGTGCAGCCAACTCGTGTAGACTTACATTTTCTAATCCAAGTTGATCTATTTTTTCTTGGGTGCCTTTTAAGATTTCTCCTGATAAGTCTATACCTACATATTCTTTAACTAATGGTGCTATTTTTATTAAGGTAAATCCGGAGGAACAGCCAACTTCTAAAACTTTTGTTGCATCAGACAAATAAGGGCGTATCTTATGAAAGGCATTGGTTGCATACTCTTCCATTTCCTCTATGGAAAAAGGCAGGCCAGTGTAACTTGACTTCCAGCCACCCGCCTGTATTTGATCTTCTGCTGTTTTTCCAATATAATTCCATAGGTCTCTATCCATTAAGTCTGATTGCTCAGGAATAACAGCATTGAATTCTTGACTATCTAAACAAAGCGTAGAGCTCACTGACTCTAGCTCCCAAGACAACTTTTCTGCTTTTACGAGAAAATCTATCTCATACATTATCATTTTCACGTCAACCTTCTCAAGTACACTCAGAATTCTATCATATGAGTGGTCAGGATCGAGAGGCAAATAAATATTTCTGGATGACATTACACCTAACATTGCAGGGATCAGCGTAGCTCTTCTCCTACACATTACTGCAATGACTTGGCTCTCGATGCCTCTACTGACCAATAAAGAGGCAATTTGATTTTTTAATTTAAAGAATGACGTGTAACTATGGTTCTTTGATATACCTTTCAGAATAATATCTGACTTATGGTTTCGGTTTATGATGTCAAGAACAGTATTGGCTTCATCTGATATTTTAGGACTTGCATTATAGTCAAAAAGTAATTTTTGTATTTCCTTTGTTGAAAGAAAGCTTAAAAGTTTTATCGGACGATCAGGATGGCTCAATACTTCATTTAATAGATACCTAAAATGAGCGATGAGTCGTGTAATTCTTTGGCTACGAAATAAACTAGTATTATACTCAATAAGTCCAAAAATATCTTCTGCACGTTCTTTAAAAAAGAAAGAAAGATCATATTGACTTCTTTCCCAATCAGCAATAAATGGCTTAACTACCAAATCTGAATCCGTGGTGTTTTCCCAGAACTCTACGTTTAATACCTGAAAGGTGATATCAAATATTGGAGATCTTCCTGTATCCCTTGGAAGGTCTAATTGTTCCACCAATTGATCAAATGGATAGGTTTGATGATCAAAGCCATCTAAAACCTTCTCTTTGACATGAGATAAGTATTCTTTAAATGATATCTCAGGATCTATTTCTGTCCTTAAGGCTATCATATTTACAAAAAATCCTATTAAGTGAGTCAGCGAAGGATGCTCTCTACCTGCGACAGGAGACCCCAGAACAATATCTTTTTGATTTGTATACTTATATAAGACTAATTTAGTTACAGTCAATAAAAGCATAAATAGACTGACATCCCACTTTTGACAAAGCGCTTCTATTTTATCCTTTAAATCCCTGTCAATCGTAAAATGAATAGGCTTACCCTCATAGGTTTTGATTAGTGCTCTAGATTTATCTGTAGGGAACTCAAGTATGGGTATATCACCATTTAGTTCCTTGAGCCAATACTCCCTCTGTTTATCAAGTTGTCCAGACTGAAGGAGATCAGATTGCCAGTTTGTATAGTCTTTATACTTAATGCTCTGTATGTTAGAAGCAAGCAAGCTCTTGCTTTGAGAATACTCTAGAACAAGCGATCTCATTAAAATTTCCATTGACCATCCATCGGCAATAATATGATGTAGGTTTAGTAATAAAACATATTTTTCATCCTCAACCTTAATAAGAGTTGCTCGAATTAAACTTTCGGATTCTAGGTCGAAGTGATAGTGTACTTCCTGATTTGCAATGTGTCGGATTGCTTGCTCCTTTTTCTTTTGAGAACAAAAGTCAAGAAGTTTTAGATTGAATAAATGACCATCAAATGGTCGGATAAATTGAACGGGTACTCCTTCAACTATTTTAAAGTTGGTTCGCAAACTTTCTTGCTGAAGGATCACATTTTCAAATGCATCCCTCATTTTCTCTATGTCTAATTCATTATGAATTTCAAAAGCTCGCTTAATGTTATACGTGATAGAATTTCTTTCCATATTGTGAAGAACCCACATTCTTCTCTGGGCAGGTGAAACCGGATAATAGTCCTGCTCCGCAATAGGAGAAATATCAGGCAAGCCTTTATAAGGAGCAGCTTGAATCACAGAAAGCATCTCGTGGAGCTTTGGATTCTGGAAAAAATCTCTAAGTCGAATTTTCCTACTATACTCTTTTTGAATTCTGCTTAATAACACAATTCCATTCAGAGAATTGCCTCCAAGATCAAAGAAGCTTGCAGATCTGCTTGAAACTTCAACCTTTAAAACTTGAGACCACAATCGTGCTAATTTTTCCTCTTCGTTAGTTTGAAATGCTTGCTTGTTTTGTAGCTTTTGTTTCCTATTGTTTGCCTCTTTTTTAAGTTGTTGTATGTCTACTTTCCCATTTACCGTTTTTGGAAATTGTTTCATATGTCTCCAAGCACTTGGAATATGAGCTGCGGGAAGAACTTCTAAAAGAATACTTTTGGCATGATCTGAATCGATTTCTTGGTCTGCTGTATAAAAAAGAAACAATTGTTGGCGGCTGCTTTCATAAACTACCTTTACATCTTTTAATTTTAATTTTTCAATTGCGATTTCCTCTATTGATTTTTTATCAACCCTAACCCCTCGAATTTTAATTTGGTCATCCAATCTCCCTCTTAAAACCAGTGCTCCTTCATTATTTATGTATCCCTCGTCACCAGTTCTATAGGAGATGGCCTGTAGCCCATCTCTTTTCGACCATGGTTGAGAAAGCACACCGTCCTCTAAAAAGCCCAAAGAAGGATAAGCAGTTTGAACAATTACTTCACCTTGTTCTCCTAATTTACATGCGCCATCTTGACCAACTATTCTAATTGATGTATCTGGAATTGGATGACCTACCGGTATCTCTATTGAATCATGAACTTTATAGTCAAAGACATGATATGTTCGAATTAAGGTTGTTTCGGTAGCACCGTAGAAGTTAACAATTTGAGGAAAAGAAGGGAAAATTGCCTGCCAGCGTGTAAGATCACTATTCAAAACCTGTTCTCCTGAAAGAAAAACATACTTTAGATGCTGAAAGATTTGTATTCCTTTAAAACTCTCTTCTAGCTCGTTAAGAAATATACGGTAAAGAGAAGGTACTGAATGTAAATGAGTTATATTCTTTTTATCTATCCAATGCAAAAGTGCGTTTGGAATCTCACGAACTTCTTCTGAAGGAATACATATTTGACCTCCTGAAATGAGTGGCAAAAGGATATCTCTAAATGAAGCATCAAAGGTGGGTTCAGTTAACCAAACTGTCCTAATTTCTTCTCCTCTTCCGAAGGCGTCGTATTGCCAAGAAATAAAATGATCGAGACTCAATATACTTCCTAATACAAGTTTCGGTTTACCAGAAGAACCGGAGGTCTTAACTAGGTATCCGCTTTCTCTTTTAGCTTCTGTAGAAATGTTTGGATAGGAATAACCATTTCCATCGACATGAATAATTTCCCATTGCGTTAGAGATGTAAAGCATATTATAGTGTCCAAACTGCTACTTCCCGAGTGGGACATCACTTTTTGCAGATCAGCTTTTAAGCAAACTACAATGTTACAATGGGCTGATTGCAATGTAGCTTCTAATGATCTTATATCTTTTTCAATGTTAAGAGGAAGGTAGACAAACCCTGCCTCCCAAATACCCAACAATGAAATAATTTGATACGCAGACCTCCCACAACCCACTCCAATAGAGAAGGTCTTCTGAGGGTTCTTTTCAGCAATTTCATTTAATACATTAGAGAACTTATATGTGTACTCCTTAACTTGCTGATGAGTTAATAAAACATTCTGATCATGAATTGCAATACCCTCGCCTTCTATTACTCTAGTTGAAAGATATCTGTCCAAATACCCTTTATAAATTTCTGGGACTTGATGCATTTAGGAATTTTCATTGGATTCATCTGTAAAATAAGAGAAAAGTTGGTCAATGCTGTCATCAAGCTGCAAGCAAATACAATCCAATAATCGCTTCCATTTCAAGAAATGATTTCTGATTACCGAATCGTTAAAAAGTTCCTTATTGTATTCAAAATTGAACTCTAAGGATTCTTCTTTTTCTCTAATTTCGATAAACAAATCTAATTTGGAATGCTCAGGATCTATATGTCTTCTTTCAATCTCTAAGCCCTTAAGTTTGAAGTCAGCCTCCTCATGATTTTGAAGGACAAAAAGAATATCAAAAACGGGGTGTCTTGATGGATCTCTAGTCAATCCAATGTTTTGAACAATCTTATTAAAAGGATACTGTTGGTGATTCATTATATCAGATACCTGAACTTGAACATTTTTAATGAACGTAGCCGATGAGATGTCTTTTGGTATCTCTAAACAAACTGGTAAAATATTCACAAAATTGCCTACTACATGTTCTAGTCTCTTATCCACTCTTGTAGAGAATGGGGTTCCTGTTGTAATGTTTTCTTTATTTGATTCATAACTCAACAATAGCCCCAAGCTTGCCTGCAAATAAGCAAATAGAGAAACGCCTAATTGTTGACTGGTGTGCCTTACTTTATCAAAAGTATCTTTAGGCAAAAGCTGGGACCACTTGGTACCTACAAAAGAAAAAACATCAGGTCGTTCAGATTTCAATTCTAAATAATCTGTAGCAACATGATCTTTCAATTGACGCAGCCAAAATTGTTCGTCAACACGCCCTTTATCACTATCTAAATAGTTCTCCTGTTGGTACACGCTGTAATCCTTATATGTAAGCTCCAGTTGTTGTTTAGAAGTAGGTACTCCCTCAATTATCTGAGAATATACCTCATTTAGCCTGCGAGTATAATATCCTAATGCCCAACCATCAGCAGCAATATGATGCAGGTTTAAAAGAAAAGCCCCTTTATCCCTTTGCGATATAACAAAAACCCTAAAAGGGTGCTGTGTTTCAAGATCAAAACCATAATTAGACTCTCTTTGAAATAATTCAGACATTAAGGGTTCAAGCGCGTCATCTTGATCCAATTCAATCTTTTGAAAGAACAACTTAGCTGTTGGATCAATCACTTGAAAGATGGCTCCATCTTGAAGAACGTATCTGGTTCTAAAAATTTCCTGCTCAATTGCTAATTGATTAACAGATTCCTCAAATGCCTTTACATTCAAAACACCATGATACATATAAACACCTGTTAAGTTGTATAAAGCACAATTCTTATCCAACTGACTTTGTATCCATATCTGTTTCTGCTCTTCAGAGGCTGGATATAACTCCTTCTTTGATGAAGCTTTTAAAATTATCTCCGGATGTTCGCTCGCCCCCTTATCAGAAATAAGATTTCTTACCAAATCTGCTTGCTCATGGAACTTTAGATTCTGAATAAGATCTTTTACTGTAATTTTTATTTCGGGAAATTTTCCCTTTAACCTATTTAAAAGCTTCGCCAGTAAAACTGAATTACCACCCATCTGAAAAAAATGATTGTGGCTGAGTATATTTTTTTGGCCTAACAACGAAAACCACAATTCTTGAAGAAAGGCCTCTACACTATCAGAGGTTGGAACAATTAAATCTACTTGTTCATTGTGAGTAGATTCCACTGACATAGCCTCTATTCTTCTCTTTAAACTTCCTTCTAACAAAAATGGTACGTTCTTCCATAGGGAACGTGTATTATTATTTGCTAGATCAGCAGCGCCTAATACCATTGAATATGGTAAATCAATATCAATCAACCTATGCATATGACGCTTTAAATCAATATTGGATGCATGCTCCAGGAGAGTCTCTGGCAAGAAACCGTCTTCTTTGGCTTTCCCAATATCCTTCCATAAAGGAAACAGGACAGAAATAACTTTGTACGGAGAATCGCTTTGGCCCAAGGTCCAAGCATCTATAACGTGATTGCTAAATAAATAAGGAGCTTGGCCTATTGAATTAAAGAAGCTAGAAATAGAAGAAATAAAAATAACTCTATTCGGATTGGATAAGTCGACCAATTCTCTCCACCCTAAACTCCTTATAGATGTTTGCTCTAGAAATTCATTAGGCTCATCTTTTAAAAGACTATAATGATGAGAAGTCCCGGCACAAAACACAAAATCATCAATGAATACTTCTTTCGACTCTATGAGATTGAGAAGTGCTTTTCTTGTCTGTGGGTTCAATAAGTCTCCATCGGTTATATAAACCTCTACACCTTTACTTTTTAACTGCTGGACTTTTTCACTCACTTTAAGGTCTCTGTCCGATGATTCCTTTGAGAGAGAAAACCTTACAGGTCTTCTTCCATGCAAAATCAATGTACGCACTCCCTTTTTCACATATTCATCTGCAATTAGAAGGCCCATTTCTGATGTCCCTCCTATAATCAAAGCTGAATTTACATTTGATTTTTTGCCTTCTGGTAAACTTTTGTAGTCAAGGTGCAACTGGTAAGTCTCAGAATTTCGGATACAGAACGGTTGAGTAGGAAAGTTAGGTAACAAAAAAGACTTTAAATTCTTAAAGTCACCATTATCTGTATCAACCCACAGCACAAATCCCAACTCCCATTCAATTGATAATGATCGACAAATACCTAGCCAGCCATAACCATATTCATTTAACTTGGATTCATTGCCTTTTATTGGAATGGATTTTGCACATGCGAACACAATATTTACATTCCTATTTTTTATAAGAGCAACATCTTGAAGCCACTGTAAAGTTTTAGGAAGTTCAGCAATATCAAAACCGAACAAATCTATAATTACGGTTGAATTCAACTGATTCGAATTTTCCAATAGTGAAATCAACTTTTCAGGATCAAAGTAGGCTTGATTATGAAACCACTGATATTGATTGAAACTCACTAAAAATAATTCTCCTTCAATCTCTTCCAAAGACCTTTCAATAGGGACCGGTTTCCATTCAGGAATTAAATACATCTGGTCTTTTTGCACAACTGACTCAGTAAGATCATAGTTATCATAAGGAATAGAGAATTGTTCTTTATCCCAGCAATAGAGTGGAAGAAGCTCTAAAAAAGAATTGTCGACGAGACCAAATGATGGCTTTACACCCTTTTGATACAAACTATTTATAGAGCTTTTAAAACTATCTAAACTATCCTTACCCTTGATTAACGTAGCTTGAAAAATATACTTTTGAGAAGGAAAGGATGCTGTAAAATAATAGGAAGTTGTTGGGTTTGTACTTATTTCCGTAAATACAGAATAACCTAAACTCAACAGTTCTTTAGTGGCGGTTTCGAATCGTATAGGATTCCGGATATTATCTATCCAATATGACGACTTATAATCTGCTGGCTTCATCCACCTCCCATAGGCCGTAGAAAACATGCTACAATCTGTTGGTTGAAAAGGGATATCCTGAATATCTGATCTAAAGTCTTCGAGAAATAAGTCAACTGAAGAACAATGTGAAGCAATCGTCGTCTCCGCTCGTTTGCAAAACCATTCTTCACTGTCACATTTCTTTTGAATCTCATCCAAGGTTTTATCTGAAGCAGCAATCAAAAATGATTTTTCTGAATAATAACCCGAGATTTCTATATCCCTATAAGTTGATTGCAAATCATTAATTGTAGCCTTATCGACTTCGATTAAACACATTTTTTTATCTGATACATGTTCAACAAGATATCTAGATCGAAATATGATTACTTTGACTGCATCATCCAAGCTTATGGAGCCTGCGATATGCGCAGCAGCAATTTCGCCCATACTTATACCAATCACACAGTCGGGATGATAACCATAATGAATCCATAGTTTAGCTAGAGCAATTTGAATTGAAAATAATGCAGGTTGAATAATTTTCTCATTGACAAATAGGTCTGGTGAGCCTTCTCTAATTTTTTCTGAAATAGAAATCGGCAGCCATTTTTCAAAGGCCTTAGAAGTTTTCTCAATTGTTTTTCTAAAGTAATTAGATTGTCTATAAAGTTCTTGTGCCATACCTTGCCATAACCCTCCTTGCCCGGGAAATAGAAACACGTTTTTCCCTTTAGAAGCCGGATTGACGGATAAAGGCACATCCATATCGAGACGTAAGCTGCTTTCAATGTCCTCAATTAATCCATCTTTATCATTCCCCAAAAAAACCAAACGATATTCAAATTGATCTCTAAAAACAAGATTAGAGATTGCATATTGAGAAACATCTTCAGCTCTGATATTTTTTAAATTAGTCAAGTGTTTATTCACTTGTTTTAGGAGAGCCCCTTCGCTCCTAGCACTACAAAACAATGCGAGGCCTTTAGTATTTTCTTGACTTGATTGATTGGGGTGATTATCAACTCCTTCAACAATGAGATGTACGTTTGTGCCTGAAATTCCAAAACCACTAATACCAGTTACATCTATTTTCGCCTGCTTACAGTTATCTTCAAGGTTCACATTAAGTGGCGATTGGTCCCATTTAAAATTTGAATTTAATTCACGAATGCCAATTTGAGGATATACGATTCCCTTGTTTAAGCTTAGTAATGCCCTGCCAAGAGAAAGAATACCCGCCGCATATTCCGTGTGACCAAAGTTTGCCTTTACACTTCCCAGTTCCAATTTCTCATTAAATTGAAATACCTTATTTAAAGCTTGAAGCTCTATGGCATCTCCTAAGGAAGTGCCTGTTCCATGTGTTTCAATATACCCAACATTTATAGGGCTTTTTCCTGCCTTTTTTAATGCTTTTTTGATGACAGATTCTTGTGACATTTGATTTGGGGCCGTGTAACCATTACTCTGACCATCATGGTTAGAGGCAGATCCGCTAATTACCCCTAAAATTCGGTTACCATCATCTATGGCATCTTTAAATCGCCTTAAGACAACGATTCCGCCGCCTTCACCTCTTCCAAAACCATTTGCATTATCTGAAAAAGTCTTACAGCGACCATCTTCAGCAATAGCTCCTAACTGACTAAAACCAATATGACCCTTAGGACTAAGAATAAGGTTTACCCCCCCAGCTAAAGCATAATCTATTTCTTGGTTGAGCAGACTATTGCTAGCAATATGAATTGCCGTTAAAGAGGAGGAGCACGCTGTATCTAGACTGATAGCAGGTCCTTTCAGATTAAGTTTATAAGCTATTTTCCCGGCAGCAGATGCAACAATACTTCCTGTAGGAGAATATTCAGTAGGCGTTATGGAAATAAGCTCATCAAAACCTGAATTTACTGTTCCAATATAAACACCTGTTGAAGAGCCACTTAAGTCTTCTAATAATAAACCAGCATTTTGTACAGCCTCAACCGATAACTCCAATAACATCCTTTGCTGAGGGTCTGTATGTTGAGCCTCCTCTGGAGGAATATTAAAAAAGTGATGATCAAATTGATCAATTTCTTCTAAATATGATCCTGCGAAAGTATATGCCTTAGCTTTTTCATTTTTACCTCCCAGCCATTTCTCTATATCCCACCTGCCTCTGGGTACTTCTTTTACTAGACTTTTCCCAGTAACAAGTACTTGATGAAGATCCTCTAAGGAATTTACACTCGGAAACCTTAATCCTATTCCAACAATAGCAATATCGGTTTCTCCCATGGATACTGGAGCTTCTAGCTCTTGTTCCAAATGAGAAATTCGCTCATAGGCTCTTTTAAGCAATTTTTTTATTTGAGCTTCATTCATCCTTTTCCTGACTTAAGTTTCTCATCTAGTAGTCGCTGAAGCTCTAATAGTTCGTCTTCGTCTGCCGTCTCTTCATTAGGGATAATTTCATCAATTAAAAATTCAAGCAATACTCCTGGAGAAGGATGAGCATAAATAATTGTCGAAGGCAAGCTTAATCCAAATACACTGTTGATTTTATTAGATAATTCTATTGCAAGTAATGAATTGAATCCAATTTCCTCAAATGGCTTTCTAAAGTCAAGATTCTCCGGTTCATCTTTTAAAATTTCAGCTAAAGCATCCCTTAAAAAGTCTTCGATGGTATGAACGTCTAGATTATGAATAACAGGTCTTTCTGATTCTTTTTGAGTTGAAACAAAGTCTAAAAAAGGCTTAAATCCTTTCATTTGTGGTGCCAGGGCAAAGAACCGGTCAAAGTCAATGCTAAGAACGGCCTGATATCCCGGGATGCCATTTTGAAAAGCAGATAACATTTCATTAGGCTCTATAGCTTTAAAGCCCCATTCGTTTTGAAATACTTCATTTGAAGATTCCCGCATCATATTACTACCTTTCCATCCCCCCCAGGCAAAACTTATAATATCCATATCTACCTTTCTTTCTGTAAATCCATCCATCCATCCATTTGCGAAAGCATAATGAGTAAGCATGGGGGCACCTGTCAATGTAACGGCAGATGAAGCTATCATGAGGAAATCTGCATTGAGTGCTAAAGCCCTGTCATAGATAAGTTTTGTAAGATTGATTTTGGGATCGAAAACATTTTGAACTTCACTTAGCTCCAAGCTTTCTGAAGCTGAATTCGTGTAAGTGCCAGCAAGGTGGAAAAAGCCTCCTGCTGGCCTTGAAATAGTTTCGAAGAGATTATCCGAAACGGCATCTGCTGAATGATACTCTATTTTCCTACCATCTTCTTTAAACTTATTGACCCACCTCTTATGCTGCGAAGAAAGTTTGTCCAGTGGTCTCCTCCCAAGAAGATAGAGTTCTTGTACGTTCTGCTCAAATAAATACTCTATAAAGTGTAATCCAAGTGAGCCCGAAGCACCCGTAATAATGTATGTTTTATCTTGGGAAATAGTTGGCATCCTAGCAACTATATTACTAGGTCTTTCAAAATACTTAAGTTCAACTATCTCACCATTCTTACATTTATAAATACCAAATTGGCCGTTATTAACAGGCTGGTAGTTGCAAGAGTCATCATACAGGAATACAAGATTGAAGATTACACCTTTCTTTTCTAGGAAATAAGATTGTAAACAACCAATAAAAGCAAAAGTATAATTATCCTTCCACGCCTCTGCCACTTCAGAAAGATCTAAAAAAAGGTTTTTTAAAGTGGCTCTTTGATGATTCAAAAAATGTATAAACTCAAGATAGTGTTCGTCCATATCAGAATGCCAAATCCGAGAATTGACTTTCCAGGTTTTACTGTTCTGGACATCAGAATCTTCAATCTCACTATCCTTGATTTGTTGCCATTTTCGAAATAGAACTTTAGCTTGATTGGTTTGACTCTCTAATCTATTGAGTGAGTACTCTACTTTATCTCTAATCCAAAACCGCTCTTTATCAAATGCATACAATGGGGCACTTACTGTTCTTGGATCTACTTCTTCAAAGAAAGGCGATAAATCCATGGAATATCCCCGCTCGAACAAATAAGAAAAGGAATCAAAAAAGCAATTAGGATGATTAATTGTAGCGAATCCAGGAATTGAATGACTTACGTTTTTAATTTCTTTAGCTGCAAGGGAAATAAGGGTAGTTCCTGGCCCGGTTTCAATTAAAATAGCCGATTCTTCGACTGCTTGCAGTGAATCAACAAATTGGACTGTATTTCTAATTTGCTTTGACCAATAACCATTCCTAATGGCTTCAATTGAAATATTTTCGCCATTTAGGTTAGATACAATTGGGTAGTTTCCTTCGGAAAAAGTGATTTTGTCAACTTCGGATTGAAATTCTTGCGCTACATGATCCATTAATCTTGAATGAAAAGCATGATATGCATTTACCTCTCTGTATAAGATATTATTATTCCGTAAAAAGATTTTGTAAGAATCGATATCAGAACTAGAACCCGAAACAACAATTTGCTTATTACCATTAATCGCAGCTATATCTAATTTATAAAACTGCTCATACTCTTCTAAGCTGGTTAATGAGGATTTCACCGCTATCATTTTTCCAGACGGGGCACCTTCCATCAATTCACCCCTTTTAATAATAAGCGCTATAGCATCTTGTAACTCAAGCATTCCAGAAAAACAAGCTGCAGCCCATTCTCCAAGGCTATGCCCAATGAGTGCTTTTGGTTTGACTCCATGCTTTTCCCAACATTTAGCTATAGAATAAGAAACAGAAAAAATGGCCACCTGTGTATTCCGAGTATGGGATAAATAATCTAGATCTGAATCATGAATTAATGACAATAAGCTATCACCTGTGAGAGCATGATAAATTTTATCACAATAATTCAGATATTTTCTATAGACCGAATTTTTTTCATACAAAACTCTGCCCATTCCTTCAAATTGGGCTCCTTGTCCACTAAACAAAAAATAAACCGGAGGTTGTATTTTATTCCAAAGCACCTCTTTAATAGTCCCAGGGTGGCTATCGATTGTTTTCTCATTAAAAAATAGCTTGCAATATGAGAAATGAGATCTTTTAAGGGCTAAGGTGTTCTTTTGTTGTGGACTCAGTTTCACTTCTCCTATATGGCGAACCATCTCAGATAAAGCCCCTTCACTTTTTGCAGAAACTAAAATAGGCAGTGAATTAGTGATTCTCTGAGTTGTAATAGGGTGCTGATATGTGCTTGCTATGACATTAGCATTAGTCCCACTGAAACCAAAGGAGTTCACTGCTCCTGATTGTTTAGTATGATCAAGCTTAATGGGCTTGGTGGCAACACTTACATGTTCCCAATTAATAAGGGAATTAGCTTGACTGAAATGAATTGAAGGGGCAATTGTCTGATGGTATAAAGAGAGAGCAAGTTTTATAAATCCCCCGATTCCTGCAGCGCCTTCAAGGTGCCCCATATTAGTTTTTAGAGAACCTATAAAAAGCGGCTTGTCAGATTGCGACCTATAGACATTTTGAATTGCAGTGGCTTCAATTGGGTCACCAAGACGCGTACCTGTGCCATGACATTCAACAAATGATATGTCATCTGCATTTAGCTTTGAATCCTCAAGTGCTGTTTTCAATAAGGCCTCTTGAGAAGATTGATTAGGTGCCATAATTCCTGAGCTCCGACCATCATGGTTGACTGCAGAACCTTTGATGACACAATAGATTCGATCACCATCACTAATGGCACGTTCCAAAGGTTTTAAAATAACTACCCCACATCCTTCAGCCCTTACAAATCCATCAGCATTTTCATCAAAAGTCTTACACCTTCCATCTTTCGCTAGCATATTATTAACAGACTCTATACGAAATAGAGTAGGAGAAAGTATGGCATTTACCCCACCAACCATACATAGTTCACTTTCATTTGTCTGTAGGGACTTAACTGCCTGATGTATAGCAACAAGGCTTGAAGAACATGCCGTGTCAATCGTTAATGCTGGTCCTTTGAAGTCATAAAAGTGTGCAAGTCTTCCTGATAAAATACTATTTGAAGTGCCGGTACCTGTATAAATATCTATATCCTCGGGAGTATAGGACCACTCGCTGTAGTCATAATTCATAGCACCTATAAAAACGCCTGTTTTTGTTCCTTTTAAAGCGGAAGGTATCATTCCTGCATCTTCAAGAGCATGCCAACTTGTTTGTAGCAACAACCTCTGCTGCGGATCCATAGCGGTCGCTTCCCTATTCGAAATACCAAAGAAAGAGGCGTCAAATTGATCGATATCCTGCACGAATGAACCCATATAATCCTCTTCAGCTAAGGTTCCGAATCTACCTTTGGGCAATGGCTCTACTGTGTCAATAGAACTTAATAAGCCTTCCCACAGTTTCTCGGGACTAGATAAGCCCTTTGGCAGTTTGCAACCAATACCCACAACTGCAACATCGTGGATTCCCTCTCTTGATTCGAGTAAAGACACTTTAGCTTTAAGATTGCTAATTAATAAAGCCGCCTTTTCCAATGGGGTAAGTTGGTCAGATTTCATCCATCATACTATTGAACTCCTCATCAATAAATTCTACTGCTCCAGATTCATGTTTCGAATGAGATTGCTTATCTGAAGATAAGGCTTGCTTTTCGGCATAAAGAAAGATTGCTAGTTGGTTTATGGTAGGATATTTAAAAACTAAAGTCGAGGGGAGATTAACAGCTGCTTCTCTTTCTATGTTCTTCTTAAAATCTAATGCTGTAAGTGAATCTAGCCCCAAATCGAAAAACCCAGAATCTGTATCAAATACCTGCTTTTGCTGGTATCCTAATGTAAGACTTAATTGAAGCTCTAGCCAATCAATGACCTCTTCAATACTTGTAAAGCTTGCCGGGGATACCTCTGAGGTATGGGTTTGAGACTGAAGCTGTCCATTAACAAGATCCTGAATGAAAGGGGTGCGTTGCATGACGGTTTGATATTTCCCCCAATCAATTTCAAATACGCCTATTTCTTCATGACTTGAGGCTAAAATCTTATCCAATGTCTTAAGCCCTTCTTCCGGATTAATGGTTTTCATTCCAATCCTATGTACCCATGATTCAGCTTGATAATTCTTAATTGCGCCTGCACCATTCCATGCACCCCAAAGAATTGAAATCTCATTTAATTGTTCTATTTTATTGATTCCGGTCATATGGTAATTGGCATATGCATGATTAGATTGGCCTGAAGTGCCTAACCACGCCGCAGATGAAGAGAAATGAAATACATGAGGAATTTGGTTCTGTAGTGCTATATCTCTCATTTTCATCGCTCCTTCTATTTTCGGCTTTAAAACAGAAGAAAGTGTATTCTTATCCTGATTGAGTACCATTTGATTAGAAATAGAGCCTGCTAAGTGAAAAATGGCAAAGTAGTCTTCTAAATCCTCATCAGTTCTCCAATCTAAAACATCAGACTTTTCATATGTTACCCTGATGTCCTTAATCAAATCGGATCGAATAGATCTTGAAACTCCTAATATTTTACGAACTCCTTTTTCAAGTAGCCATTTTATCAATATTCGAGCTAAGCCACCACTCGCGCCTGTAATTATTACTTTTTTATTATTGAAATCTAAGGGCGTTCCTAAATTCAGCCTTTCTGTTACGAGTCTTAATATCTTTCGCTGGCCGTCTTTGTATTTTGAGCACTCTCCTTTTTGAGCATGAGCAATCTCGTTTTGAACAATCGCATCATCGAGATCATCGGTAATTACTAAATTAATATTCCATTCCAGCCACTCATTTTGAAGTACTCGCCAAAAACCAATTATTTGTTGGCTGTTCTTAATTGTATAAAAAAGGAATAGGTTTTTATTTTGAGGATCAAGTTGATCTAAATATTTCAATTTATCTATTAATTGAACTAAAACATCGACATGTGCATCCACGTCTACCAAAGCTTCTTGATTGCTTTCAATAGCAATTGCAAATGCGTCTTCTTTAAGATCACCAAGCCCTTTAGAGATTGATTCATTTGACACCCATTGAACAGATGCTCTTTTAACATCCTGAACTACTATTTTTTGTGCCCAAATCACTGCCTGGCCAGAAGAAGAAACCTCTTTGTAGCTGGGCTCAAGAAATTGGATATGATCAAAGCCTGAGTTTGATAGGAAATGTCTCCAGTCATTAATATTCAAAGTTGCATGGCTTTTTCTGAGGTGCCGATCTTCGAACAACCACCAACCACTTGTGAGGCCAAATATCAAATCAATCCACTTCATTGCCTTGATTCCTTCAAGCATAAATAGCGCTCCGCCGGGTTTCATTAAATTTAAAACCTTTTCGAAAGTATTATTTAAATCTTTTGTTGCATGAAGGACATTAGACGCGATGATAAGATCATAAGAATTAAGTTCATACCCTTGTTCTTGTGGAGGTTCCTCAATGTTTAATGTTTTATAATTAACGAATGCATATTCTTTAAACTTCTCACGCGCATCAGACAGAAACAAAGGTGAAATATCTGTATAATCATATTGCACATCATAATCAGTGAGAAGGGGCAGTAAGTGTTTCGACGTACTTCCTGTTCCCGCTCCAATTTCTAGAATTCTAAATGTCCTTGCACTGCTATTAAAATTGAGCCATTCCTTAAATGACTCAAGGCAAATATTATACATGATGCGAAATGGGTCGCTATCATAAAACTCAGATATCAACTTAGTAGAACCACCTGGAAATAAAACTTCCAAGGCGTCCTTTTCGCCAAGGAGAATTGCCGGGATATTTTGGGCACACCTTTTAACAACTTCTAATTCCATTGAAGCAAGTGGAAAAGAGTCTTGGAATTTTTGAATTGAGTGATCCACCATGACATCAGGTAACGTTTGAATCTCATAAAATCGACCCTTTTTTTGAAACCATTGGGCTTCTAATCCCATTTCTAATAATCTTCCAAAAAGCTTTTCGTGCTTCGAGCTAATCTTTAGTTTCCGGATCAAGTCCGACTTTAATACTTGTTGGCCTTGCCATTCTTGAAATCCAAGTCTGATGAAAATATCAGCAACAAAGTCCAAAGCAATCACTTCGAGTGCTTGCAGTGTGTTCCTTGAACGATTTAACAGCTTTTTATTTTCAAATTTGAAATTAAAGGACGGAAGGCTCAAGCTACTTGTTGAAGTCACAGGAAGCTCATCACGAATCCAAGATAAAGTGTGAAGAGGAAGCTCTGAAAAATAATGAGGCTTTATTATTGAATTTTCATCAACCTTAACAACCGTAAAGTCTTCGAAAAGAGCGCAGAGCCCCTGACCGTCATATACTCTAATGGAGACAGCTATTGAATTTTGTCCTCGATGTTCGGGAAGTTCCACGACTACTTTTACCTTGCTTTTGGGCTTTCTATAAATAAAAGAAATACCAATTTGAGCAGGAACAAAAGCTTGTGGTCCAAATTGATCCAGCAACCAAACGCCTAAAACCTGAAAGCAATTATCAAGAATGTCTGGAGAAATTAAGAAATTTCCATGCTCAGGAAATTCTCCTAAAAAACCATAAAGCTTATTCCCTTGAACAATGACCTTCTCCAATTTTGCAAAAGTATCATCATACTGAATTCCTATTGATTTACAACTTGCGTAAAACTTTGTGATAGAAAGTGTATTCCCTACTGAAAAAGTGAAGGATGTTGGCTCTTGAATAGGTGTATTAATAAGCTGAAATGTTGAATTAAGAACCCAGTCGCCTTCTTCCATTCGTGAATACACGTTCCCTTCGTAATTCCCTTCCTTAATCTTCTTTAATTGAAGCCATAAATTAATTGTCCCTGAAAGATATAATGGACTAATAATTTTTAGCTCTTTTACTGGTGTACCCGTTTCAAGCAACTCTTTAGCAGCAAACATGGCCAACTCTTGAATACCTGAACCAGGGAATACTACTTGTCCAAATAGTTGATGCCCATGGAGCCATGGATGTTCTTGCAGATCTATTTTTCCTGTAAAATGATGGCCCATTTCATCTCCAGGAATTGTAAAGTAAGATTTTAAGAAAGGGTGAGTAAGATTTTTGGTTATTCTAATTGCATTATTGAAAACCTCATTCTTGTATACCCAGCAACCACGATTTAAAAATGTCAATCCAGGTATTTTCACCTTTCGCTTGAGCGGCCTAAATAGTTGTGTATAATCAAGCTCCTCTCCATTCAAGTACCTAATCTTCAATAAATTAGGATGCACACCAGAACTGTTTTGTTCAGGTTTAGCCAACTTTTTATGATTGTCACTAAATGAAAGACTGCCTGAGTTAATATTTTGTAATGCCTCACAGTTGTTTCTTGCTTCTATCGTGGCTCTAAAAGACCAATGTTTACGGCCAAGTGCAGCAGCAGCACAAACCTCTTCCCAAGTGAAGACTGTATGAGATAAGTAAGACTTATAGTCTTCTATCAGAGCTTTAAGTTTTTCCTGGCTGGGCGCTGATAATAATAATGTTTGCATTTCATCTTCCTGCGCAGGGGCTTGATGTTTTGCAGATGAGCCGAGTATAAGGTGAGCATTCGTTCCGCTTATACCAAAAGAACTTATGCCAGCAATGATTTGTTTATGATGCTCTAAGGATACCTCTTGTGTTGGGACGTCAAGTTTATTATGCCAATTTATAAGTGGGTTAAGTTCCTTTATGTGTGCAGTAGGAGGAAAGGTTTTATGTTTAAAACTTAGAATTAATTTAATAAGACCTGCAAATCCTGCAGCACATTCAAGGTGGCCGATGTTAGATTTTACAGATCCAACAAGAAGCTTGTTGTCTCGTTGTTCCTGAAATAAAACATTTTGCAACGCTTCTATTTCGATAGGATCTCCAAGTTTTGTGCCCGTTCCATGTAATTCTATAATATCTATATCAGTTGTCCGTATACCCGCGTTTCTGATGGCTTCTTTTATCACTGCCTCTTGAGCCTTACCATTAGGGGCCGTAAACCCATTTGATTTACCATCATGATTGGTGGCACTACCTAGGATTTCGCAAACTGGATGGTCCTTATCAGCGTCTAGATCTGATTCCCTTTTTAGTAAAAAAGCTGCACCCCCCTCACTTCTGGTATAGCCATTAGCAGAGGCGTCTAGTGGCTTACAATAACCGTCTGGTGAAAGAGCTTCAATTTGATGTAAGACTTCATTTACCCTTAGATCTAAAATCAAGTTCACCCCTCCAACAATTGCTAAGTCACACTTTCCCTCAAGTAAGGAATTATAGGCTTGGTCCATCGCTACCAAAGCCGTGGAGCAAGCTGTATCAATTACGACAGCTGGACCTCTAAAGTCAAAAGTGTATGAAATACGACCAGCTGCAGGAGCAAGAATATTTCCGGTAAAATCATAAGGACTTTTAGATTGTTCCGTTCTCAATCTTTGAAATGAGTAATCATTGTTCGATAAGGCAATGAAAACTCCTACTCTTTTCCCTCTAAAATCATCAATATTATAATTTGCATCTTCAAATACACGCCAAACTAACTCGAGCATCATCCTATGCTGTGGATCCATAGCTTTTGCTTCTTCAAGACCGATATTGAAAAATCCTGGATCAAATTGGTCAATAGAAGAAATAAAACCACCTTTTACATCTTTTACTTCATCCTCATTTAGGCCTAATAACTCCAATCGATCATTAGGAAACCTTGTTACGGCATTAAATTTGTTTATCAGGCCTTCCCACAAACTTTCTTCATCTTCTCCCACTCCAGGCATCCTGAACGCTGCACCAATGATTGATACTTTTTCCTCAGACCTTTTAGATTTCAGCTCTGCCTGCAACTTTTTTATTACTGCTAATGACTTTCGAAGTCGTTCCTGCATATTTCTATCTTCCATATTGGTAGTAGTCCCTTCTATTTATAAAAGATCGTTGATAAACTGGTCTAATTCATTGTTTACATCATCATCTGATTGTACATGTCCATTTTCAGAGGAATTAGCACCATGGGAGCTTCCAAAAGTTAATTCAAGGAATGAAGACATTGTCTTAATATCGGGATAATTCCAGAATGCGGTTGAACTGATTTTAACATTTCTTTCATTTTGAATCTGGTTTCTAAGTTTGAGTATCATCAAGCTGTCCAAACCTAAATTTCGAAAGCTCTGTTCTTCATCCAAGTCTTGTAAGGATATCAATGTAACTGATGATATTAATCGCTTAAGGTAATTAGCCCAGCCTTCAAAAACTTCACCCTCAGCAGATTCAGATAAAAACAATTCTTGATCTTCAAAATCCTGTCCTATCCAATAAGGTTTTTTGTCCATGTGTTGGGGAGGAATAGTAGTATTCTTATTCCCATGATATTGATATATAGCATCCCAAGAGAGATCAATATTTCGAATGTACAGATTCCTTAGAAATTGGAGTAAGCTTGTCGACTCAGGTTGATATTTTAAAATGACAGGCATAAAGATCGATCGGGATTCGTCTTGATCTATAATTTCATGGGACACACTCGACAATAGTCCATGAGATGATATTTCTATGCCAATTATAGACATCTGTTTACTTATGTTTTCTAGAGCTTCGTAATACCTAACAGGTCTAAGTATATTTTCTATCCAAAACTCCGTATTCATATCTTCAGCTTCTACGTATTTCAGTTGACTGGTAGAATAAAAACTAAAATTAGGCTCGCCTGATGAATAACTTAAATCTTTCATCTTGTTTCTTAAGTGTGGAACAACCTTCTTAACATAGCGGCTATGGGAAGCATAATTGATTTGAGTTTTTTGATTGAAGATGTCTTTTTGATTTAGTTTACTTGCTAAATCAATAAAAATATCTTCAGGACCTGACAATACAATTGTTCGAATTCCATTTTCTGCTGCTAGGTCTAGTGTTGGAAAATCTTTCGCAAAATGGTTTGTCCAATTTTCTTTTGACATGCCCACAACCCACATCGTACCTTCTCCGGCTATTAGGTTCATAGCAGAAGCTCTAGCCTCCACTATTTGAATGGCGGTTTCTTTATCTATACAAGATGAAAAACATGCGGCTACTACTTCCCCTAAAGAATGCCCCAAGACAATGTCTGGGGTCAAACCAACATGTTTGAGTAAATCTGCTAGGGCAATTTGATAGCTGAAGGTTAAAAGTTGACGTTCAACCTCATCAGTGGGTATTTTCGAAAACTCCTTTCGTATGTCAATTCCCAAAGTATTTTTAATAGTCCAAAAGCTATCGTTCATTGAGTCTCTGAAAACAGTGAACCGTTGAAACAGCTCTTGCCCCATTCCTTCCCACATAGCACCCTGACCCGAGAATACAAATACTTTCTTTGCATTCGAATAATCTCCTTCAAATTGAACATTTATATCTAGGTCTATCAACTTATTTATAAACTCTTTTGGGTCTTGAGACCAAATCATTTCCCGAAAGGGTAAATGCATTCGGAACCTTGATAGGGAAGCTAACTTATGAACCAGTTCTTTAGAGCCCCCATCTAACCATTCTTGGAGTTGATTTTTTCTTTGAGAAAGCAAGCTTGAATTTGAAGCTGACACGGGTAATATATACGGCCATTCAAGCGGCTGTTGATTATTATCACTATAAACCACTTCTGAAGACTCAAGAATCAAGTGAACATTTGTACCACTTACACCAAAAGAGTTTACACCTACCCTGACCGTTCCTTCAAAGCTTATTTCATCAATAGGTACCTCAATACAAGATCTCACCCAATCGAATTTCGGGTTAGGTACACTAAAATTCAGATTAGGGTAAATGATATTATATTTTACAGATGCCACTGCTTTTAGTAAGCTGGCAATCCCGCTTGCTGACTCTGTATGACCAATGTTTGATTTAATTGAACCCACATAGAGTTTTCTATCTCTCTTTGTTTGGTCGAATACATTTGCAATTGCTGATAATTCAATTGGATCTCCTACGTGCGTGCCTGGTCCATGAGCTTCAATAAAATCGATATCTTCAGCTTCAAGACCAGCGTCCTTTAAAGTTTTTCTGATTAAGCTACTTTGTGCTTTAGGGTTAGGTGCTGTAAAACTCCTGGAGCGACCATCATTATTGACCTTTACTGCGCGAATTACACCCAGAATTTGGTCTTCTTGAGCTATTGCATCTTCCAGTCGCTTTAATAAAACTAAACCTGCTCCCTCAGAACGCACATAACCATTAGCACGCGCATCAAAAGAATAACAGACGCCATCCGGAGAAAGAGCATTTAAGCTTGAAAAGGCCATATGGTTTTCAGGGCGTATCATAATATTTATGCCTCCTGCCACTGCCATATTCACATCTCCTACAAGTAAATCTTTACAGCCATAGTGAACGGCGACTAATGATGAAGAACAAGCTGTATCCAACGTAAGCGATGGTCCTTCAAGGCCAAAATAATATGCTATCCTGCCCGATATACAACAATTTGTATTACCTGTAATAGTGTGGGGATTCACTCCTGTTGCAGGATTAGAATAACACAAGTCACGATAATCATTGAAGCAAGCTCCCATGTAAACCCCTGTTGCGCTTCCCGATAAATGTTCATTGCTATATCCTGCATTTTCAAAAAGACGAAATGCTAGCTCTAAAGATAATCGGAGCTGAGGATCCATAGCCATAGCCTCTGCTGGAGAAATACCAAACAGTTGAGCATCAAAATCCTTCACCCCTTCAATGAAGCCTCCTTTTTTATTGTTAATCTTTGCTGCTTGGAAACGATCCTCGTTATAGTAGTATTCTGCATTCCATCTTTCAGAGGGCACATTGGTTATTGAATCTTTTTTAGACAGCAAATTTTGGTGCATTTCCTCCAAGGAATTTATGTGACCAGGCAAGTTCATACTGGTGCCAATAATTGCAATATGTTGGGGCTCTATCATAGCGGGCTAGGCTAAACAAAAATTTTCAATATAGACCCATCTGAATAGATATTCAAAAAAAAATAATTGAAAATCAGGATTTTTCTTACTTTAAAAACTAAAAGCATAAGCCTATGAATAAATATATCCCACTAAGCTATTACTATATTATTCCCTTTATACTTTGTAGCTTAATTAATGTTCATGCTGCCGAATCTAGTGATAGTATACCTAAACCAGAAATTCACTTTCAAGTGTCGCTTAATGGAAACTATTCAAAAAACACAGCAACGCAACTCTTGGTTACAACGAACAATTACCTCACAATTCAGAACAAAAAAATCATATTCAGCCAATGGTTGAATTATGAGTATGGAACTTTAATGTCCTCTAGTAGCTCCAAGACTATCACATTACAGAATGAAATACAATCTAATTCAAAGCTAGCATACCAGCTTAATCGATTTGAGCCCTTTGGGATCTTTGGGTTTGAAAGAAGTAATTTACGTTCGATCAGTGCTCGGTTTTACACTATACTTGGATCAGAATATAAAATTCTTAAAACAAAATTTCATCAAGTTTCTCCCTTCTTGGGGATAAGTAACGAATGGTCGAATTATGAAGACAACTCGGCATATACCGATATTTTTTATGTAATTGGATTAGGCGGTGCGCATGAATTAACGGACAACCGATTGAATATTCGATATAATGGTTACTTTTTTAAAAAAACAGAAAAAAATAGATGGCGCTATAATCTCTCAATTATCACCATGTTTAGAATTATAAAACCATTATACCTCTCTGTGAATTTGACACTTTTAGAGGATGGTGTCCTTGGTACTGAAACGATTGATCATATATCTACTCTAAGTTTTGGCGTAACATACAAAATGTAACTGCTGACGAGGCTGACTTGCAGCTTGACAGAACTTAGTAATGCATTAAGCCTTTAATCATTCGATGAAGCATGAATCGAAATCAATTGTAATAAAATCATCTGTTATTTAAATTTTATTCTATTTCAGACTATTGGAGAAATAATTCATTAGATTTTGCAGGCAAACGGAGATTTAATGGGCAAATTAGTGCAAGTGTTGAACTATGAAATTCCTTCAAGAATGATTATTGTTAGGGTTGATGAATACTCTGTCGGTCTATACAGCTTCATAATACAAAAAGAGACCGGAGAAAGATTAACGAAATTAATAAATGTTGTAAGGTAAGGTTTACCAATTAATGCATTTATAAAGTTCTTCTTTGGTTTATTTTTCATCTTGATTCTGCCAAAGTCGGATAACTTTGATTTTCATTTAATCGCTGTTATTGTAACTAGTGTATGTTTTCTAGGAATTGTTAGAGCTCATTAAGTGTAAACGATGTCTCTTTAACAGTGTAAAGTATGTGTCTTTAACATTTTTTACGTTCATAACTTTTTAATTCAATATTAGTTATGGGTGATTTGGAGGGTAACCCCTTTTTAGGTAGAGTATAAAATAGGGTACAAAATAAACTTGACCCAATCTTAGCTTATTTGAATGTCCATTAACGTAAATAACTGATTTTCAAGCAAAAAAAATTCCCCTTACTAAGATGAAGTAAGAGGAATTCAAGTAGTGGAGGTCGCGAGCGGATTCGAACCGCTGTACAAGGTTTTGCAGACCTCTGCCTAACCGCTCGGCCACGCGACCAAATAAAATTCGGATGGCAAATATAAACTAAAATTATTTCATTTCCCCGATAAATGATGCTATGCCCTCCCGCCTCCTTCCAGACATTTATCTTATCACCAATATTTTGCTTACTGCTGTATCCGGATTCAAAAAACTGTCTGTTGAAGAACTGAAAACAAGGTAAATTCCAGCCGCAACTTCGCGTCCCGAAGCATCTTTTCCGTCCCAAATGGCCTGTCCCCCCAAAGCATCCATTTTATGTACCAGCTGACCGTCAATATCGGTGATAATGACTTCTGCATTCCTCGCCAGGCCTTTTATAGCTATTGGCCCGCGGTAATCCGGCCTTACCGGGTTGGGGAAAGCATACACATTATTACTATGCACAGGTCGCGCCGAAGTTGTGGCTGTTCGGAAACTCTGAATGCCTTTTTCAGTGGCAACAATCATCTGCCCATTCTCGCCGTTGTATGCCATTGCTTTCACGTTGTTGTCAAAAAGAGGGCTGTTTTCAATATTATACCGGGCAACCTCCTCTTCTCCATTAGCCGACTGCACAAAAATACCGTTACGGGTGCCAAACCATTTCCTGTTAGCACCATCCACGGCAATAGATATAACGTCTTCTGATTCCAATAGAAAAGCGCCAAGATCATCCTGGAAAACAATAGGTCTATTGCCCTGACAAATATTTTCAAAAACTGCCGAACCACATTCAAAAACAACTACCCCCTGTGCTGTACCTACCCATATGGCGCCATCCAAGTCCTTGGCTATGCAGTTAACCAGGTTTGAAGGGATTTCAGAATTATTAAGATTAAATAACTTGCCAGGTCGATCATCTGTCGGGTCTTTTATGTTGTCACCTGGATCATATGCCACCACTGCTCCAGTATTTCCACCAATCACTCCCCACACAATACCAAGCTCGTCTATAACAAGGTCTGATAATTTCGAATCTCCGGGAACATAAAAATTGTGCCAACTCCCCTCGTTCGTCAAAACGGCCAAAGGCCTGGTTGCTCCAAAACAGGATATCCATAGGTTCCCATCACCATCGAAACTTAATCCCGATATCCTTGTCCTCTGCTCATCGCCAACCGGTGGCAATAGTGCTCCCGAGCTGTTCTCCGCCGTATAAAGCGTCTGTTCTCCCGAATCCAGATTATGTTCTACAAGCCCTGCCCAAAAAGAACCGATATAAATGATATTACTATCCGGGTGTGGCTCTATCTGGTAAAATTGAAGAATATCTTCCTCGACATAAAAGTTGTTATTGTCCTGGTTGATATTTGTCCAGTCGCCTTCTTCAAATATATAAACGCCGTCCCTTCCAAACAGATCTGCGAAGTTGTCTGATATGCCTCCTGAAGCGACATATACCTTATTGTCTTTCACATTGATGTCTGATGCCTCGATACTAAACGGTCCTCTAAAACTCTCTCTTATACAATTGCCGCTCTCATCGATGTAGCGAGCAAACAACCACTCATCAGCAAAAAACACCCTGCCCTTTTCATCAATCTCTACATCCAGAAGTCTGTTTGTACAGCTTGTAATATCATTGATGGGAACAGCATCACTGTCAAAAAAGATAAGTTTACTTGAATTGTTGTTATCTTTTAATCCGAGCACCCATTCTTGTTCAGTAGGGTGAAGAAACAGGCTTTGAAAAGCCTCGGCTTCAAAGTCGTATATTCTTATAAATACACTATCAGAATCCCTTTGATATACCGCTTTGGAGGTGGCCAGCAATATCTTGTTTTCAAATACCAAAACATCTCGTGGATCATATAATGGTGGCAGGCCCCCCTCCAAATATTCCCAACTCGAAAAAGCATTTGGAAATGGACTGTTGGTATAATCCAGGACATAAGCTCCATCATCTGCGGCGATTATAATCTGGCTTTCGTCACCTGCAATTTTTCTGACATTTTGCCCAGCATCAAGCGTAAATCCGAACTCCCTGGTTTGAAGATTATACTGCAGGACTCCAAAGCCTGTCGCCAGATACATCCACTCTTCATTCTGGACAAATATGTCATTGATTTTCCTGTCAATAAAATTGCTGTTGTTAAAGATGTCCAATACAGGAAACACCTCTGAGCCACTTACTATATCTATAATGCTGTTTTCATAAGCAATTATAAGCTGGTTGTTAAAGTCATCATAGGCTGTTGTACTTATCCCTGTGTCCGTAAGGCCATCAACTTTTGACAGATAGTCTATGCTCATGTCCTCTTTGTCAAGAGTAAAAATAGCCTGTGCTGTTGCATATATGATCTTATCATTGCTTTGCTCCACTGCAATGACAATATTGTGTGGCAGGTGCGACTGCCATTCAAAAACAGCGGTCTCTTCCTGGCACCACCCAATGCCTGTACCTAAAAAAAATAAGAAGAGAGCTTTACGCATATTCTATTTCTATGAGCGTTCAGAATGCTTAAACGATTGTGGGCGCTAATTTATTGAATGGGCAACCTGTCATAAATTGGATAATCATTAAGATATTCATGAACCTTATCCGGGACCAGATACTTGACCGACTTTTTCTCCCTCAACAATTCTCTGATATACGAAGACGATATTTCAAGCAGTGGTGCTTCAGTAATTACAACATTTGGATGATTTTGAAGTTCCGGCATGACACAAGTAGGCCTACGGTAAATATAGATGCGGTATTTTTCTAGGAGCATCTCGTAATTCTTCCATTTATGAAGATTTGCCAGATTGTCCCCGCCCATGATGAGTGTAAACTCCCGATCTGGATATTTTTCATCCAGATATGTCATTGTGTCAATGGTATATGAGGGCTGTTGCAAGCCAAATTCTATATCTGAAGCCTTAAGTCTCAGCTCATCGCCAATGGCAAGATTAACCAAATACAGGCGATCATAATCCCTGGCCAAGGTCTTTTTCTTTTTTAGCGGGTTATGTGGAGAAATTACAAGCCATACGTTTTCCAGGTCTGTATGATTAAGCATGTAATTGGCAATAATCATATGACCGACATGCACAGGATTGAAAGACCCAAAAAATAAACCCGTTTTCACAATAGGTGCTATGCTTAGTGGCTCATCATGACAGGCATAACAAGCATCATTAATTTTTCCTGGTCGTTTTGCTCTGAAGGGAGCAGAATCCCAGCTTTGTTAGGTGCTGATAGTTCCAGAATGACTTCATCGGTATCTATCACCCCAAGCATTTCGACAAGAAATTTGGCATTAAAACCTATTGTCATCGGATCTGACTTATATGAACAACTGATTTGCTCCGTTGCCTCGTTAGAAAAGTCCAGGTCCTGGGCCGACACCGTCAGGCTGTCTTCAGCAAGATTCAACACAACCTGGTTGGTGGTCTTGTTTGAATAGATAACAATCCTCTTGAGTGAGTTTTGAAAATCACTCCTGCTCAGGCTAAGATTCTTGTCGTTATTGACAGGGATGACCGCATTGTAGTCCGGAAACTTGGCATCAATAAGTCTGCTGATTACAAGGGTGTCCCCAGCTTTGAAAAATATGTTTTTGCTATTGAATGCCACCTTAGCCTTTTCATCATCTAAAACGCTGACCGCATTTTTAAAAACGGTAAGACATTTCTTAGGAATGATTACAGACTCTGTCAGTTCGCTGGTTAATCCTCCTATAGTATACTTAACCAATTTGTGGGCATCTGTCGAGACAAAGATAACCTTGTTGAAGTCCAATTGCATCAATACACCCGTCATGGCCAGTCTCAGTTCATCATTGCTGGTCGCAAAAATGGTGTTGCCAATGGCTTTCACAAGAGCATCGCAATCGAGTTCGATCTCATTTACATTTTCTTCAGCAGGGGTTTCAGGAAAATCATCCGCATTGTCACCCGAAAGTTTGTATTCTCCATAAGCCGACTTCAGGCTAATCACATTGTTTTCGTCATGCACTTTAAACTTAACCGGTTGATCCGGCAGGCCCTTTAGTGTGTCAAGCAAAATTTTACCTGGAACAGCTATTCGCCCGTTCTCACTTCCCATCACTGTCAATGACGAAATAATGGTTACTTCCAGGTTTGTTGCTGATATAGTAAGATCATTACCAGACAACTCAAATAGAAAATCTTCCAATATTGGAATTACAGGATTAGAGCTTATAGCTCCAGATGCGATTTGCAGCTTTTTTAATAACTCACTTGACGATACCTCAAATATCATGGTTTGCTGTTTATGGCTTTCTTAATTAATGTTACAAAGATAATCGATCATATCTATTAAATAAATAATATTTATTCGCGATACAGGGAATTTGAAATATTCTCCTGCAGCATTTCATAATGATAGAAATATATTGATTTTTGTGCTCACAATTATGAGCGGAATTAACAGAAAGAGGGGCCCTGCCATAAGCAACAAGTTCGACTTGAGGATTTCTGATGTCCTACCCGGTGAACTGGATAACGGAATACCGCTTTATGAGCTTAATACAGGAACACAGGATATAATCAAGGTTGAATTGGTCTATAAAGCCGGAAGAATACACGAAAAGAAGCCCGCTGTTAGCAAATCGGCGATAAAGTTAATACTGGAGGGTTCCGAGTCTCGATCAAGTGAAGAAACCGCACATATTTTTGATTACCATGGTGCTGTCTTCAAAGCAGAGTCCACTATGGAATATTCCTCTGTAAGTCTTGTATGCCTTAACAGTCATTTTGAAAAACTGTGGCCCGTATGGCTGGATACCGTATTAAACCCAGCCTACCGCGATGAAGACCTGGACAAATACCGTGAAATAAGAAGCAAGGCCCTCAATAATCAATTATCCAAAAATGATGTGTTGGCATACCGCGAGCTGACGGCTAAAATTTTTGGAGAATCACATCCCTATGGATACAACACGGAACCCTCCGACATCTTGGCGCTGAATACAGCAATGCTTAAAGACTATCACCGTACTCAATGTGCTTTATCTAGTGCTTTTATTGTCCTTAGCGGCCAGTACTCTGACAAAATACGTGGTATCATTGTAGAATCCCTGGGGTCAGTGCCCCTAGGTGAGCCCGTGCCTGAGAAACATTTCCCGGATCCCGAAAACAAGCAGGGTTCTTTCCACATAGAGAGTTCAAACGATGTGCAAACCAGCCTAAAAATGGGCTGCCTTTGGGTGCCCCGGAGACATAAAGACTTTGTTGCTCTCCGCTTCCTCAATACCGTGCTTGGCGGGTATTTTGGTTCTCGCCTGATGAAAAATATTCGCGAAGACAAAGGCTTTACATACGGCATTTATTCTGCTTACGACAGCTGGCAAAAAGAAGGGTATTTCTACATAAGTACAGAAATGGGACGTAAACATCTGGATCAAGGCTTATCGGAAATCTTCAAGGAAATAGACCTTCTCAAAAAAAGGGGTATTCATGAAGACGAAATGAAAATGGTCAAAAACTACCTGTTGGGGCAGAGTCTGAACCTGATTGACGGTCCTTTTGCGACGGCTCAACTTGTAAAAAGTCTCCGGGCAAAAGACATCGATTTATCCATTTTTGAGCACTCTGTTGCTGAACTTCGCTCGCTGGAAGAAAAGCATATAGTTGATCTGGCCAGGAATTACTTACACCCCGAAGAATTTACACAGGTTTTTGTAGGACAATTTTGATCTTTTTTGCGTTTATCTTTTTGAGCAGGTTATCGATAAAAATCTTATAATTGCGATGCAGTACCCATCTGGTTAGGCAAAAATTAATGGCACACCTATCAGAAGATTAGCAAATTATCAAAATCGTATCCCCTGATCGACATTGAGGTATAATATTTGATTGAAAACAGTATAGTAGATTTAAGATATTAATGGGATTATTCAATTTTTTCAGGCAGGAATTGGCGGTGGACTTAGGTACGGCAAACACCCTTATCATTCAGGACGGTAAAATCGTCATTGATGAACCATCGATAGTGGCTATCAACAGGAAGACAGGAGAAGTTCTGGCTGTAGGGAACAAAGCCATGCAGATGCATGAAAAAACCCACAGCAACCTGGAAACCATCAGACCACTCAAAGATGGTGTTATTGCCGATTTCCAGGCTGCGGAAAGCCTTATCCACGGATTAATTGAACTGATAGGTGAGAGAAGAAAGTTTTTCTCCCACCTCAAAATGGTCATATGTATTCCTTCGGGCATCACAGAAGTTGAAAAAAGGGCGGTATTTGACTCAGCCGACCATGTAGATAGTAAGGAAACTTATCTTATCCATGAACCTATGGCTGCGGCACTCGGAATAGGGCTAGACGTACAGGCTCCCCAGGGCAACATGATCATCGACATAGGTGGGGGAACTACAGAAATTGCTGTCATCGCTCTTTCCGGAATCGTCACTGACCAGTCGATTCGTACGGCTGGTGATGAATTCACCAACGATATCATAGACTTTATGAAGCGCAAGCATAACCTGCTTATTGGTGAGAGAACAGCTGAAAATCTAAAGATACGCGTCGGATCCGCTGTGGAAAATCTGTATGATCCACCTGATCCTGTTGGGGTGAACGGTAGAGACTTGCTTACCGGTATTCCAAAGCAGGTTATGACGGATTATACCGAAATCGCCGAAGCACTTGACAAATCGGTAAGTAAAATAGAGGAAGCTGTTTTGAAAGCTCTTGAAGACACTCCTCCGGAATTGGCAGCAGACATATACAGGAACGGCATTTACCTGACTGGCGGTGGTGCCTTGCTAAGGGGACTGGACGAGAGATTGGCGAAAAAAACCAAGCTCAATGTTCATGTAGCTGAGGACCCCTTGAAGGCAGTTGTGCGAGGAACAGGGCTCGCTCTCAAGAACACAGATACCTATACTTTCCTTATGGATAGACAGAGCCTCTAAATAAAAATCAAACCTGAAATATGCGTAACCTGATTTATCTGATAATACGGTATAGCGCATTGGTCGTTTTTATCCTATTGGAATGCCTCTCCTTCTACCTTATCGTAAACTATAACCGCAGCCAAAAAGAAATCTGGTCTCATTCATCTAACCTGTTTACAGGAGGAATAAACAAAAGGATGGAAAACATCCAGAATTACTTCTCACTGCAGGTTCAGAATGACAGCTTATTATCAGAAAACGCCCGCCTGCGCGAGCAGATAATCAACTACAGGGTAGCAAGTAAGGAAAATGCTTTCCAGGAGTTTGAAAGTACAGACACTTTGAGAAAGTACCACCTGATCCCTGTAGGAGTGTGTGGAAAAACACTAAACCTGAGGAACAACTACTTTACCCTCTGCAAAGGCCGGGCGGCAGGCATAAGGCCTGGCATGGGCGTGATCTCGGACAAAGGTATTGTGGGCATAGTCAAAACTGTATCAAATCACTTTTCTACAGTATTGCTCCTAACCAATAGCCAAAGCAGAATAAGCGCTCGCATAAAGGACAGTAATTACCCCGGAACCATTGTGTGGAATAATAGCAATCCCAGAATAGTCAACCTGATAGAAGTGCCTCGGCATGCCGTTGTTGAAATTGGAGATTCAATTGTGTGTTCAGGTTATTCGATTTCATTTGCTCCGGACGTTTTTATCGGTCGTATTGCAGACTTTAAAATCCATGAAGGCAACAGCAATTATTCAATTGACGTGGAATTGTCTGAAGATTTATCGGCTCTCGATTTTGTCTATGTAATTGACTATCATTACATCGAAGAAAAGAGCAATCAACTGGAGCTGGAAAATGAATAAGCTTATAAGAAGAAATCTAATCAGGGCAGCCATAATACTTGCCATCCAGGTCATTCTATTAAAAAGAATTGATATCACCTTCAGTGGATTCAACTACATTCACTTTACCATCTATCCGGTTATACTTGCCCTCCTTCCCTATAAAACCGATAAAACCCTGATGGTTTTGATAGGCTTTGTCATGGGCTTTTTTGTCGATATGTTCTATGATTCTCCCGGTGTGCATGCCGCTACTTCCACTTTTACGGCATACCTAAGATATTATATCCTGGCCCTTATTGCACCAACAGATGGTTATGGCAAAGATGGATTGACTTCTTACGGCTATGGCTTCGTCTGGTTTGTATCTTACATGGGTATATTATTGTTTATCCACCTCTTGGCCTTATATAGTATAGAAGCATTTTCATTCGTTTATATGAACGAAATACTGCTAAGAAGCATTTTTAGTTTTATCGCTTCATTTTTCCTGCTTGTATTAGCACAGTTGATTTTTAATCCCCGTTATTAATGAAGAGCTTTGACAAACGGCAAGCACCGATCTTGATTACTTTCCTGCTTGGGTCGATAGTCCTCAGCCTCAAGCTGGCACAGATTCAGCTGTTCGATGACAGTTACAAGGCTCTTGCTCAGAAAACCATCCTTGACAAGCAAACCATATACCCGTCCCGGGGCCTAATGTATGATCGAACTGGAAAACTTCTCACCTACAATAAGTCCATATATGATATTGAAGCCATATACAGGAATGTCGATGAAAAGATGGACACCAGTTTGTTTTGTCAGCTGGTTGATATAGAACGAGAGCGTTTTGAGACACTACTTAACAAAAACTGGCGCGACAAAAGATACCACAAGTCCCTCCCATTTACCTTTATGTCAAAACTAGAACAGAGTGTGTTTGGAAAATTCCAGGAACAACTTTTTCAGTTCCCCGGCTTTTATCCAGTAACACGTAACATACGGGCTTATCCGCATAAGAGTGCCGCGCATATCCTGGGTTACCTGGGAGAGGTCGACAACAACATACTCAATCTGTCGGCGTCTGTTTACGAACCGGGAGACTATATAGGAATGAGTGGTCTCGAACGGTTTTATGAAGACAAGTTACGAGGACAAAAAGGAACAAAGTTTTTGCTTAGAGATAATGTTGGACGAGAGGTGTCATCCTTTAGCGAAGGTCGTCTTGATTCTATAGCTGTACAGGGCACTGACCTGTACACAACAATTGACCTGGAGCTTCAAACATATTGTGAAAGCTTGATGAAAAACAAGCGCGGCAGCATTGTGGCAATAGAACCCTCAACTGGAGAAATACTGACTATGCTTTCGGCACCCTCCTACGACCCCAATGACTTGAACCTTGACAAAAACAGGGGTAAGGCATTTGCCAGACTTACTGAAGATAAAATTCAGAAGCCGCTATTGGACAGATCTATTGCTGCCCGTTATCCACCAGGTTCAATATTCAAGCCGATTCTTTCTCTAATCTCACTTCAGGAGGGCGTTTTTACGCCCAATACTTTTGTGGCATGTAATGGCTATTATCAATATAAAACATTTAAATATGGCTGTCATGAGCATCCTTCGGCAAATAATGTATCCGCGGCTCTGATGCATTCCTGCAATTCGTATTTTTTTATGATGGTGCGCGACCTTATTGAAAAAGAAGGGTTTTACAACCCCGAAAAAGGCCTGAATACCTTGAACAAGTATCTTTATGAATTTGGTCTCGGAAATGAGCTGGGCGTAGACCTTATGCATGAGTCACCAGGTTTCGTGCCAACGCCAGAATACTACAAGTACCTTTATCGGTCAGAAGGAGGAAGGTGGTATTCTACCTATATTATGTCAATAGGTATAGGTCAGGGAGAACTTGAGCTGACCACCCTTCAAATGGCCAACCTGGCTGCTATTCTTGCAAACAGGGGTCATTATTATACGCCGCACCTGGTAAAAGGCTTCAGTGATCCTGCCCTCGAAATTGACCAACGATACACGACAAAAAAAGAACTCAGCATCGAGCCACAATATTATGACATCGTAATTGACGGGCTTGAAAAAACGATTACCCGCGGTACTGGCTACAAAGCATATGTTCCCGGAATCAGTATATGCGGTAAAACAGGAACCTCACAAAACAACCAGCGAGACGGCAAGGATCATTCTGTATTCTACGCCTTTGCGCCCAAGGATAATCCAAAAATTGCAATAGCCGTATATGTAGAGAACGCAGGGTTCGGTGGTGATATAGCTGCTCCAATAGCCGGCTTGGCTATTGAAAAATATCTCAATAAAGAGGTGAACAGGAAGTATAGTGAAGAACAAATAATGAATATCAACCTAATAGACACACCTTAGCTCATGATAGTATCAAGTATCGTTGCTGTCGGCAACAACAATGCAATAGGAATAGATAATGACTTGCCGTGGCACCTTCCTGCAGATCTTAAGTTTTTTAAGGAAACCACCCTCGGTCATCACGTTATCATGGGTCGCAAAAGCTTTGAGTCAATTGGTCGGCCTCTGCCGGGAAGGACAAATATCATAATCACCAAGAACAAGGATTTTGCCCATTCCGGTGTAATAGTAAAATCCTCCATTCCTGATGCCCTGGCATATGCCGCTGAATCCGGGCAGGAAGAAGTTTTTATTCTTGGTGGTGCCAGCGTTTACGCTCAAACCCTAAACCTGTGGCATCGTCTATATCTGACCCATGTGGATGCTATTATTGACAATGCTACTGCCTTTTTCCCTGACATTGACCTTGATAATTGGAAGCTTACATGGGAAGACTATCATCCCGCTGATGAAAAAAACAAGTATGCCTGCAGGTTTTGCCTTTATGAGAGATAAAAAGATTTTATTCTAGTAACATACTCCCCCCATTCTGTTTACTTGATGATGCTTCTTGTCATTACAGTATAAAATGGATGAAGCCTTTCTTCACCATGTCTGGATGTTCAAGCGCTTTAATCACCATAATTTAATACTTGGCAACGGTAAGAGGCTATCAATATTGAATTATGGTAACCATAACCGCAACTCCGGTCCGGACTTTCTAAACGCCACATTGAAAATAGCTCATACAATCTGGCATGGCCATATAGAAATTCATATCAGGAGTATAGACTGGACGGCTCACAAACACAACAAAGATCCTGCATACAATAATGTCATCCTACATGTCGTCTACGAAGACAATGGACCAGTTACAACCGAATCCGGGATCAAGCCTGTTTGCCTGGAGCTCAAAGGAAGAATTGATATGTGTCTAGTCTCGAATTACAAAGGGCTTTTTGACAGGCACTTGAATATACCCTGTAAAAACTTTATTTCAACAATCGATCATACATATATCAACATCTATCTTGAAAGACTCTTGACAGAACGACTCCAAAGTAAAACCAGACATATACTCAGAGTTTTAAAAAATGTCGCAGGCGATTGGGAACAATGTCTATATGTTCTGATTCTGGCTTACATTGGTGGGCCGGTTAACAAGGTGGCTTTCGAAGAGCTTGCAAACAGGGTGCCTTATAAGCTTATTTCAAAATATCTCGATAAAGCTCTCTCGGCAGAGGCCCTGCTCTTTGGTCAGTCAGGCATGTTGAGGCGTTTTGAAGAAGACACATACATGAAGGCCTTGAAAAAAGAATATGCCCATTTAAAAAGAAAGCACAGACTGCTGGCCATGACGGGTAATGAATGGCGCTTTGGCACCTTGAGGCCTCAAAACTCCCCTGCTTTGAGAATCGCACAAATAGCTGCCATATACTTAAAAAATAAAGCCCTGCTTTCGACTATCCTGAATGCCAAAACAACCAAGGATTTAATTGCCATACTTGACATAGAAACATCAAGATACTGGAATAGACACTTTATTCCTGGTAAGGCCTCGTCAAAAAAAGTTAAACCCTTTGGAATGCAAACAAAAACTGCGATAGTGATTAATGCGTTTATCCCTTTACTGTTTGCCCGTGGCGTATTGCTCAATGATGAATATCTAAGAATACTAAGTATTGAATTCCTGGCAGAGCTAAAAGCGGAAGACAATCACATAATAAAAATGTGGACTCGTTTGGGCATTCATGTCGACAATTGCAGTCAAACACAGGCTTTGATTGAATTAAAAACCCAATATTGTGACAAATTTAAATGCCTCAATTGCAGGCTTGGAACTAAGTTGCTATTAAATGCAGAATAATATAATTGTCAGATTATTACTGTTGCCTTTTGCTCTTGTATTCTCTGGAATAATAAGCCTCAGAAATATATTTTACGAAACAGGTCTTTTAAAGGCAACAAGTTTCAACTTGCCGGTAATTAATGTTGGCAACCTCTCGGTAGGAGGAACGGGGAAAACGCCACATATAGAATATCTGATTAGATTGCTGTCGCCTTATCTGCATGTGGCAACATTGAGTCGCGGTTACAAACGCAGGTCAAAAGGGTTTCGCCTGGTTGAATACCATGATAACGCATCGATAGCAGGCGATGAGCCCCTGCAGTTTAAAAAGAAATTTCCTCAGGTCCCTGTTGCTGTATCCGAAAGCCGCAATATTGGCATTCCCTTGCTTTTAAAATCCAGTCCCGACACTCAGTGCATTCTGCTTGATGATGCCTTTCAGCATAGATCGGTTGTTCCTGGCCTGAATATCCTGCTGACAGAATATGATAATTTATTTACTGACGATTATTTATTACCAGCAGGAAGACTGCGTGAGCCAAGGTCTTCTTATGTGCGCGCAGACATAATTATTGTAAGCAAATGTCCAGCGTTCATATTGCCGGAAAGGCGGGAGGAGATTACAAAAAAAATCAAACCCTACAGGCATCAAAAACTTCTTTTTTCAAAATACGAGTATGGCATTCCCTACTTTTTACTGGACCGTGATATTCGCCTTGAGCTTACATTAAATACGTCAGTTCACGTGCTTTCTGCCGTTGCAAATATAGATTACATGATCTCATACCTGTATGACAAATGCCGTATAGAAAATACAATCAAATATGAAGACCATCACTACTTCAGTGAAGCTGAACTTGAAAGCTTCAAAAAGATAAAAGAAGCCAACAGTGACGATGGTCTTGTTTTCCTCACGACAGAAAAAGATGCTACAAGATTACTTCTGCATACTGACTATATCCTAAAGCATCAACTGCCCTTCTTTGTGCTGCCTGTAGAAGTGCAGTTTCTTAACAAGGATAATACACGTTTTGATAGCATTGTTAAGCAATTTTTACTCAACTTTAAAGTATAATACATTTATACTTTCTTGGAAACCGCTTGCCTGCCATATTTCTCGCTTGCTTCCTTGCATGGAACAATGGATGGTAATTTAATATTTCACCACTCCCGGGGATTAGACTTCTGGGGTAACCGGAACAAGCGCTTTTACTTCTACGCATCCATCTTTGAAAACCAGTTCAATTTTTTCAATTAAATAGAAGTTTTGATCTATTTAACATTAACAAGCTTGACCTAAGAATGGAGTATAACAAGGTAGCTCCATTTGGCTGTTCATACAGTGTGCGCATGGACGATTTGCCACAATTATCGGCTACCAGCTACAGTCATTTTAATTAAGCGTTTGCACATCCCCTTGGTTCCAAGTTTACCGAATTTATTGTCAGGCTTAAATACAAACCGATACCAATATTGCCGGCTTGCTTGCATTATTTCTATGCAAAACTAAGAAGGAATTTTGATGGTATAAACTATGGCTCCGATATACTTGTTAATAACTCAACGCCTAATGATGATTTTAATATAAATCCATTTCAGGGGGCGTCAACAGACATCAACAACCTGGATATACAATTTAGCTTTAAAATGCTATATGGTTTTTGTCTTGATCTGTATATTCGAATACGGGCCCAGAGTAATGAGGTCCTGGGAAAAACAAACACCAATTGCTGGGGTCTGGGAATTAGGTACAGTGTAGAGAATATAAATATAGACTATTGAAAGACATCAAAGACATAATAAATGATAGGATTCTGGTTCTTGACGGCGCTATGGGTACTATGATCCAGAAGTACAAACTTAGAGAAGAGGACTATCGTGGAGAGCGGTTCAAAGATCATGGCTCAGATGTAAAAGGAAATAATGAATTACTTTCTCTTGTACGTCCAGATATTATAAAGAACATACACAGAGAATACCTCGAGGCAGGATCTGATATTATAGAGACCAATACGTTTAACGCTAATGCCATATCGCAGGATGACTATAAGCTTTCATCCATAAGCTACGAATTAAACCTTGCTTCAGCGTCGCTTGCCAAAGAAGTCGCCACAGAGTACACGCAAAAAAATCAAGATAAACCACGCTTTGTCGCTGGAGCAATTGGTCCAACAAATAAAACGGCTTCCATATCGCCAGATGTTAATGACCCCGGGTTTCGGAGCATTTCCTTTGATGAATTGGTAGATGCCTACTACGAACAGTGCTGCGGTCTCATTGACGGTGGCGCAGACATCATACTTGTTGAAACGGTCTTTGATACGCTTAATGCCAAAGCGGCCCTTTTTGCAGTCGACAAGGCCTTTGAAGAAAAGTCTGTCAGTTTACCCATCATGGTGTCCGGAACCATTACCGATGCCAGTGGCAGAACCTTAAGTGGTCAAACGGTGGAAGCTTTCTGGATTTCGGTATCCCATGCGAACCTGTTCAGCGTTGGGTTAAATTGTGCCTTGGGAGCCACAGAAATGCGTCCCTACCTTAAGGAGCTCTCTCAGATAGCCAGCTGCTACATCAGCGCTTATCCCAATGCCGGCCTTCCAAACGAGTTAGGTGAATACGACCAGAACCCGGATGAAATGAAAGAATATATCCGCGACTTTGCATCTGGCGGTATGGTTAATGTCATTGGCGGCTGTTGTGGAACCAGCCCTGCACATATTAACGCGATGTCAAAAGCAGTTGAGGGCTTGAGTCCACGCAAAATCCCTTCCCCTGGAAACCAGGCAAAATACTCGGGCCTGGAAGCCCTGGTCGTTCGAGATGATATGAACTTCATAAATATTGGAGAAAGAACAAATGTTACAGGGTCACGAAAATTTGCACGGCTAATAAAAGAAGGTAATTACCAGGAAGCCTGCTCTGTCGCTTTGCAGCAGGTTGAGGGCGGTGCACAAATCATTGATGTCAACATGGATGATGGCCTCCTGGATGCAAAAAAGGAAATGCGTTCATTCCTGAATATGATTATGGCCGAACCGGATATAGCCAAATTGCCGGTCATGATTGATTCCTCAAAATTCGAAGTAATACTTGAAGGTCTGAAATGCGTGCAAGGGAAATGCATCGTCAACTCCATTTCCTTAAAAGAAGGAGAAGATGCATTTAAAAAGCAAGCCCGAATCATACGGCGCTTTGGGGCAGCTGTTGTCGTTATGGCCTTTGACGAACAGGGTCAGGCAGATACCATCGAAAGAAAAGTCGCGATATGTACGCGAGCATATAAGATTCTGGTAGATGACCTAAACTACAAACCCGAAGATATCATTTTCGATCCTAACATATTTGCTGTAGCCACCGGAATTACGGAGCATAACGAATATGCCATCAACTTTATTGAAGCGACAAGGCAGATTAAAAATGAATGTCCAGGAGCACTGGTTTCTGGTGGCGTAAGCAATATATCCTTCTCGTTCCGTGGCAATAATGCGGTTAGGGAAGCCATGCACTCTGCTTTTCTCTACCATGCCATAAAAGCCGGCATGGATATGGGCATCGTTAATGCCGGAATGATGGAAATATATGAAGAAATTCCTCAAGAGCTGCTCTGCCTCGTTGAAGACGTTTTATTCAACAGGGTAGATAATGCGACAGAAGCTTTGACGGATTATGCTTCCCGCGTTAAGGCCGGTGGAAAAAAACTTGAACGAAACCTTGAATGGCGTGAAGCCGATGTTAAGAAAAGGTTAGAACACTCCCTGGTCAAAGGCATCACCGAGTACATCATAGAAGATACAGAAGAAGCGCGACAGCAATATGATGCACCCCTGGAGGTAATTGAGGGTCCATTGATGGATGGCATGAATGTGGTCGGACGCCTTTTTGGTGAGGGTAAGATGTTTTTACCGCAGGTTGTTAAAAGCGCTCGTGTTATGAAACAATCTGTTTCATACCTCACGCCATATATAGAAAAAGAAAAAGAGGGAAGTAATCGGTCGAACAAAGGAAAGATCTTGCTTGCCACCGTTAAAGGAGATGTTCACGATATAGGGAAAAATATAGTTGGCGTTGTCCTCTCTTGCAACAACTATGAAATAATTGATCTTGGTGTCATGGTGCCTGCAGAAAAAATTCTTGCAGCTGCACAGGAGCATCAGGTAGATGTTATCGGACTCAGTGGCCTAATTACGCCTTCCCTCGATGAAATGGTTTTTGTTGCCAAGGAGATGGAACGCCTGGAGATGAAAACCCCATTGTTGATTGGCGGCGCTACAACTTCAAAGCTTCATACCGCACTGAAAATTGATCCGGAATATTCTGGTCAGGTTATCCATGTATTAGACGCTTCAAAAAGTGTGAATGTCTGTTCACAACTTTTGAATAGCGATAGACAGATTCGAAAAGACTTTGCAAGCTCTGTTAAGGAAGATTATCGTCAGATGAGGGAACGCAGGGCATCAAGGGACCGCGTTAAATCATTTGTGCCTATCCAGGAAGCGAGAGAAAACAAGTACACTATAGATTGGTCAGAAAAAAAAGTAGCTGCTCCAAAATTAGTAGGTAAAAAGACCATAGAAAACTATCCGATAGAAAGCTTGCTTGACTATATCGATTGGACACCGTTTTTCAGCTCCTGGCAGCTTAAAGGAAAGTATCCGGCCATATTTGAAAACCCCGTTGTGGGAGAAGAAGCTAAAAAATTGTTTAACGACGCTCAAAGTATGCTGAGGCGTATCATAGATGAAACCTGGCTGGAGGCAAGGGCTGTGTTTGGAATTTTTAAGGCTAACAGTGATAATGATGATAATATCATTCTTTTTGATGAATCCGGAGAACAGCTAGAAACCCTTTGTTGCTTGAGGCAACAGACTCAAAAAGCTGACGGTCTGCCGTATTACTGCCTAAGCGATTTAATTGCCCCGGAAGGGCTGGGTTATGAGGATTATCTCGGTGCATTTGCAGTAACCGCTGGCGTAGGAATAGAACAACACCTTGAACGCTTCGAAAAAGAGCATGATGACTATTCTTCAATACTTTTAAAAGCCTTGGCCGATCGTCTGGCCGAAGCGCTGGCAGAAAAACTGCACCTGGATATCAGAACACGTTATTGGGCTTATGCCGCAGAAGAGAACTTGGATAACGATAGCTTAATACAGGAAAAGTACCAGGGCATCAGACCTGCTCCAGGCTATCCGGCTTGCCCAGAACACAGTGAAAAAGAGAAGTTATTCAGATTGCTCAAGGTGGAAGAAGCCATAGGTATAAGCCTTACTGCGTCTTATGCGATGTATCCCGCTGCTTCAGTAAGTGGTTGGTATTTTGCACATCCAGATGCGAAATACTTTGGCATAAACAAAATTGCTGAAGACCAGCTGGAGGATTATGCCCGTAGAAAATCAATAAGCAAAGAAGATGCGCACCGACTGATGCCCTATTTACTCCCTCTGTAAATAATCCGTTGGTTCATCTTTTATGCTCCTTTGACTATATTTGAGCACGCTGGAAAAAAGGGACAATCATATAAGTCTAAATGAGTTGGTCCTGCACATAAGAGCTTCTGCCTTTATGTTGCTATCTTTCGTTATGGGTCTTATCTTAGCCTCGGCTTTTGTGGTCCTTAACCAGATTTATAAGGAAATAGTTAACGTGTCCTAATATGGAAAACATTCATCCGATATTCAGCACCCTTTTAGGGCGAAAAGAAAAAGAGTCTTTCCTGAATCAAAGGTCAAAAGTTCTTTGGTTTACGGGCTTATCAGGGTCAGGCAAAAGCACTATAGCTGCAGGCCTGGAAAAACTCTTGTTTTCCAAGGGTCACTTTGTTCAGGTTCTGGATGGCGACAACACAAGGACAGGGATAAACAACAATCTCGGATTTAGCTTAGATGACCGCAAAGAAAACATACGCCGTGTGTCTGAGGCAAGTAAGCTTTTCCTAGATGCAGGCATTATATGCATAAATTCCTTTGTAAGCCCGACAAAAGAAATAAGAAATATGGCCCGACAAATTATAGGAGACAAAGATTTCATCGAAATATTTGTTAATACACCATTGGAAATATGTGAGCAACGGGATGTAAAGGGTCTTTACAAAAAAGCACGTGCCGGAGAAATTAAATCATTTACGGGTATTGACTCTCCATTTGAGGCGCCAGCAAGTCCAGCAGTTGAAGTAATGACGGCGGACCAAACTGTAGAAGATAGTGTTCAATTTGTATATGATAAGATAATTAAGCTAATTTCCCCTGAGTGAAAAAACCAAACTGATAAATTCTGGACAAGTCCACATTCATAAAAAAAGAAAAAGAGCTGGTCCTTCCGTTGCATATGACTTCTGCCTGGATGGATGCCGTATCTATTAAAGGGTCCTGGGATCTTGTAGCTTCTTATTCTAAATCGGGTGACCTTCAAGGCATACTGGTATATCACCGCCGTACCATTCTGGGCATTAACTTTATTCTCATGCCTCCCATGTGCTTTTATAACGGTATCAAGATTTTTTATCCTGACAGGCTAAGTCAATATGAAAAAGTATCGCTGGAAGAAAAAGTGATTTCAGACCTCATCACTCGGCTGCCGCCATACAGTTTTTATTATCAGCAATATGACCCAGGCTTTACCAATTGGGCGCCATTATACTGGCGGGGCTTTAAGCAAACAACAAGATATACCTACAGGCTAGATACAAGCCTGGAAGGCAAAATCAGTATTGACCAACTTAAAGGCAATGTGCGACGCAATATTCAAAAAGCTGAAGCCCTGTGTTCAATTACAGAGCCTAGTCTGGATGCCTTTATCTCAGCACTTAAAGATGCCTATGCCGGTAGAAAGAACCCATTTAATATAACATTGATAAGGCGCCTTCATTCAAGTCTGGAGCGAAAGAATGCTGTAAGGCTAATAGGCTGCAGGCATTTGGAAACCAATGTTATGCTAGCGGGTGCCATGATAGCCTACGACAACAAAACGAGCTATTATGTTGTTGGGTTCTATAATCCCAAATACAAAGACAGTGGCGCGCTCAGCTACCTTTTGTGGAATATAATCTCAAGCAATAAAACACCCTGCTTTGATTTTGAGGGCAGTATGATAAAAGAAATAGAGCACTTTTTCAGAGGCTTTGGAGGTGAGTGGACACCGCACTCCAGAATCTGGAAATTCAACAACCCCATCCTCGCGCCTTTACTCAAGTACAAGTTTAGATCACTGATTCACTGATCGCTTATGGGTGATTTGCGCGGCGTAGTCGATATTTTTAAGGCCCTGGCTGAATGCTTAGGGGAAAGCCTGAATCTAAATTTTGACGCAAAAGAGTACCCCCTGTTAGGTGCTCTACTATTCACATATTATATGGTATATTCCTAAGTTGTCTAATTTCCAAAAAAGCAAAAATGGTAAGATGAATGCAGAGTTGTTGTTTAAGTATTTTCCTGAGCTGACAGAACTTCAAAAGGATCAGCTCACTCAGCTTGGTCCTTTTTACAAAGAATGGAACCAACGGGTCAATGTCGTTTCCAGGAAAGACATAGAGGCTCTATACCTGCATCACGTATTACATAGCCTGAGTATTCAAAAGTTTATGCCATTTAATCCTGGAACGCAATTGCTAGACCTTGGAACAGGCGGTGGTTTTCCGGGTATACCGCTCGCTATTTTAAATCCCGATTGCCAGTTTCTTCTTATTGATGGAAAAGCAAAGAAGATATCTGTGGTTAATGCCATAATTGATGCGCTGGGACTCCTTAACGTTAGAGGACTACATAAAAGGTCTGAAGAGTTAAAAATGAAGTTTGATTTTGTTCTAGCGCGAGCTGTGACACGCCTGAAACCCCTACTGGATATAAGCTTGCACCTCATCTCAGACAAACACATAAATAAACTCCCTAATGGTATTATAGCCTTGAAGGGTGGAGATTTAAAAGAAGAAATTCGTGAGGTTCAGAAATATCACCAGGTAGAACAAACCCCCGTCAATAAGTTTTTTGATGAAGAATATTTTAATGAAAAATACATCTTGTATATTCAAGGGTAGAATGTTCGACATTTGCCATGAATGACGTTTTAAACCTTACCTTATTCTCTCTTTTTGGAAAAGATTTCAACCTTATGGAGGTCGTTGGGTCTATTGTCTCCCTGGCAATTCTCTTTTTTGCCTATCGCAGGTTAATGGACTACTTCTCTCCCAAAATCCAAAGAAGCTTAGAGATAACAAAACGCAACAAAACAAGGCTTTTCAAGATAATTCGTAGGATGCTGGTGTTTCTTGTGTCCATAGTGCTGGTAACTCTATTGAATGTTGACCACAACCTTTTCACGAAGGGTGACTTTAATTTTACAATACTTCACATACTTAAAGCACTTTTCCTCTGGCAGTTGGCACAACTTCTGGATTGGGTTATTAACAACCTGTTTATTGACTATTTCTACCCGCAAGGTTCAAACCAGGACGACCTTAAAAACACTTCGTCAATTCATGGTGCAAGAAGAACTGTCCAGTATTCGTTTTACCTCATTGTAGCCCTATATATCGTTGATAACTTTAACCTGGATTATGCCTTCAAAACAATCCCGATTAAAGATGGTGAGATAGTTATCAACATATCCACTATCACTAATGCGGTACTGTCAATTTACATAGCACAGTTGATTGTCTGGGTTATAATCCACATACCCCTACTCAAGCTATATGCTCGCCGAAACGTGGATGTAGGCGCCCAATACGCGATAAATCAGTTGGTAAAATATGTTGTCTATACTTTTGCCCTACTGTATGCCCTCACCACGTTTGGTATAAATATTTCTCTTATTCTTGGAGGTGCTGCAGCTTTATTGGTGGGTATTGGGCTCGGGCTTCAGCAGACATTCAATGATTTCATTTCAGGTATTGTTTTGCTATTTGAAAGAACCGTTTCTGTAGGTGATGTTCTTGAATTTGCAGGTACTGTGGGCGTTGTAAAAAAGATAGGCCTCAGATCTTCCATAATACATACGAGACCTAACGTCAGCATGATTGTTCCTAATCACTTGTTGGTTAATGAGCATGTAACAAACTGGACACACTTTGATGATAGCATCCGATTTACTGTTGAAGTCGGTGTGGCTTATGGCTCAGATACGGCTCTTGTTAAAAGCTTGCTGATCAAAGCAGTAGACGAAAACCCGTACGTTTTGAATACGCCGTCTCCTTTTGTTCGCTTCCTGGCATTTGGAGACTCATCACTTAACTTTGCTGTGTACTTTTTCTCAAAGGAATACCTCATTATTGAAGATGTCAAAAGTGATATTCGTTTGTATATTGATAAGCTCTTCAGAGAACACAAGGTCATAGTGCCGTTCCCTCAGCGCGTTATTACCATGAACAAAGATTAGAAGATTTCTTTCCGGATAAATCGAATTGATGCCTTTATATCTTCATGCAAGAGGCGGTCATTTTCCAAGAAGGGAACCACCTCGCGATAAGCTTTCCTAAGCTTCTGAATATGTACACTGCTTTTAACACCTTTTCTAAAGTCAAGAGCCTGTGCCGCAGTCAAAAGTTCAATCGCCAAAACCTTATATACGTTGTTAACAACACGGTAGGTCTTTGTTGCGGCGTTTGCAGCCATGCTTACATGGTCCTCCTGTCCTTTGCTCGAGCTGATAGAATCGACAGATGCTGGCGTACACAGTTGTTTGTTTTGACTGACAATTGATGCCGCCGTATACTGTGGTATCATAAGGCCGGAGTTCAATCCGGGGTATTTATTCAAATAATCTGGCAGCCCTCTCTCTCCATTGATAAGCTGATATGTTCTTCTTTCCGAAATGCTCGCCAGCTCAGAAAGTGCTATCGACAAAAAGTCAAGCGATAAGGCCAGGGGTTGCGCATGGAAATTGCCCCCAGAAAGAACTTTGTCAGATGTGTGAAAAACATTTGGATTGTCGGTGACCGCATTTAATTCCCTTTCTGCTGTCTGCCTACAATACGTGATAGCATCTCTTGACGCCCCGTGCACCTGGGGAATACATCTGAAAGAATATGGGTCTTGAACCGTTCTGTATTTGTTCTGTAGTATTTCGCTGCCCTCACATATCTCTCTGATTGCTGTGGCAACTTCTTGTTGACCCTCTTGATTGCGAACTTTACTCAAGTCTGCATCAAAGGGATCAAGCGAACACAAAAAGGCCTCCAAGGACATTGCCGAGACAAGATTGGCCCATCGAAAAATTCGCTCCGCGTGATGGCTCGCCCAAAGTTGAAAGGCCAGACAAAACTGAGTGCCATTTATAAGAGCTAAACCTTCTTTATAGGAAAGTCTCATTGGCTCCATGCTGTGTTTGCCTAAAAGTTCTTCTGCGCTGCAAACACGATTGCCGTTCCACAGTTCGCCCATGCCCAATAGCGGCAGGCTCATATGTGCCAAAGGCACAAGATCTCCCGATGCTCCCAACGAACCCTGCTCATATATAACAGGAATCAGATCCTTATTAAACATTTCAATAAGGCGCTCTACCAATACAGGCCTTACACCACTAAAGCCAAAAGAAAGATTTTTAATTTTCAGAAAAACAATAAGCCTTGAAAGCTCTTTGGGTATTGGCTTGCCTTGTCCACAGGCATGCGACACTATAAGGTTGTGCTGAAGCTGTTCTATTTCCTCTTGTGATATTTTTACATCACACAATGAGCCAAAGCCCGTGTTTACACCATATATCTCTACATCCGGCTCCTGAACTTTCTGAGATAAATAGGCTCTGTTTGCCTCTATGCGTTTTAGGCTCGCCTCATCAAGTGACAATTTTACCCCGGAATCCAAAAAAGCCCCGATATCATCGAGGCCAATGTTTTCGTTTGAAACTACAACTGTTTGGCTCATTGGTTTTCTCGCTTAGACAACAAATTTATCTAAAAAAGAAGACCCTCAAAACTAATCTTTGTCATCATCCTCTGATATGTCATCTACGGCTTTATTCAAGTCTTCTGTGGCCTTGTTAACTTGATCTGTCAGGCTCTTTCCTGTCTTCCTTTTCTTGAATTCGGGCATATCCCTTGATCCGGCAGCTTTCTCCGTAAAGGTGAACCCTTTTACATCTGTGCCTATATACACAGTGTCGCCAGCACTAAAGCTACCAGACAAAATCTCTTTGGAAAGCTCATTAATAATTTCCTTCTGAATCACCCTTTTCAGAGGCCTTGCACCAAACTCGGGCTCATAGCCAAGCTCAGCCAACAAGTCAAGCGCTGAATCACAAACCACCAATGACATCTCTTGCTTGGCCATATGCTTTTTCACCCCTTTTAAAAGAAGCGTGGCTATTTTTTTGATTTCCTCTTTCGTGAGCGGTAAAAACATAATTTGCTCATCAATTCTGTTAAGGAATTCCGGTCTCAAATGGTCCTTTAGAATATTAAAGACTTCAATCTTTGTTGTCTCAATAATGTCGTCCCTGTGTTCAGATCCTACAGACTCCAGGTCTTCAAAGTTCTCAAGAATAATCTGGGATCCCATGTTGGATGTCATTATTATAATGGTATTCTTGAAATTGGCTACCCGGCCTTTGTTGTCTGTCAAACGTCCATCATCCAACACCTGGAGCAGTACATTGAATGTGTCAGGATGAGCCTTTTCTATCTCGTCAAGTAAAACAATGGAATAAGGTCGTCTCCTCACAGCTTCTGTTAACTGTCCTCCCTCGTCATAACCCACATATCCCGGAGGTGCTCCAACCAGTCTTGATACAGAATGCTTTTCCTGATATTCACTCATATCTATTCTCGTAATGGCCCCTTCGTCGTCAAAAAGAACATCGGCAAGCGTCTTTGCCAGCTCTGTCTTACCTACACCTGTAGGACCAAGAAAAATAAAAGAGCCTATAGGTTTGTTTGGATCTGATAAGCCTGAACGGCTTCTTCTTATGGCGTCTGAAACAGCCACAACCGCCTCTTTTTGTCCTATAAGTCTCTTACCAATTTCATCCTCCATGGTCAAGAGTTTCTCTCTTTCGCTCTGAAGCATTTTTGAAACCGGTATCCCCGTCCACCTCGAAACGACATCTGCAATATCGTTAGCCGTTACCTCTTCATTGGTAAACCGCGAATCTTCCGAAAGGCCCTCCAGCTTTTCTTCTGCAACACTCAGCATAGCCTCTTTTTCCTTTAATTCGCCATAACGAATCCTGGCGACACGTTCAAAGTCTGAATCTCGTTCGGCCTTCTCTGCCTCATACTCTAACTCTTCAATTGTCTTTTTGATCATTTGAATCTGGTCGACAATTTCCTTTTCGTTCTGCCAGCTTGCGTTCAGCGAATCCAGCTTCTCCTTGGTGTTAGCAATCTGTTCGTTGATGAGTTTTAATTTCTTCTTATTATCCTCTCGTTTGATGGCCTCTCTTTCGATTTCAAGCTGTCTCAGCTTTCTGTCCATCTCGTCAATTTCTTCGGGGACAGAATCCAACTCCAGTCTCATCTTGGCTGCGGCTTCATCAATGAGGTCGATGGCCTTATCCGGCAACTTGCGTTCTGTAATATATCTGTGAGATAGCTCTGCCGCCGCGATAAGCGCTTCATCCAGAATGTCAATCTTATGATACATTTCATACTTGTCCTGAATACCCCTAAGGATAGAGATAGTGTCTTCCACCGTTGGCTCATCAATAAATACTGTTTGAAACCTTCTAACCAAAGCCTTGTCTTTTTCAAAATATTTTTGATACTCGTCCTGGGTTGTCGCACCTATGGTGCGGAGTTCTCCTCTTGCTAAGGCAGGCTTAAGAATATTGGCGGCATCCATTGCGCCGTTACCACCACCTGCTCCTATAAGTGTGTGAATCTCATCTATAAACAGGATGACTTCACCTTCAGAGGCATTCACCTCCTTTATTACTGCTTTCAGCCGCTCTTCGAATTCTCCTTTGAACTTAGCTCCCGCAATAAGCGCAGCAATGTCTAGTGCGAATATCTTTTTTGATCGAAGGTTTTCGGGTACGTCCTGTTTGACGATCCTCCAGGCAATTCCCTCAACGATGGCTGTCTTTCCCACTCCTGCATCACCTATCAGAATAGGGTTATTCTTTTTTCTGCGCGATAGAATATGGAGCATTCGACGAATTTCCTCGTCTCTTCCAATTATCGGATCCAACTTGCCACTTTCTGCTCTTTCGTTAAGGTCAATAGCATACTTCTTTAATGCATTATATTCGCTATCGGCATGTTGTGAATTGACACTACTGCCTTTTCTAAGCTCCTCTATTGCTTTGACAAGAGATTTCTCATCCGCTCCCAGATCCCTAAGAATTTGGGCGGTTTTATCCTTTCCTTTTAGAATTCCTAAAAAGATAAGTTCAAGAGAAATAAATTCATCGTTAAACTGTTTAAGCGTGTCTTTCGCATTCTTCAAAGCAGCATTGGAATCGTTTGTAAGAAACTGCTTATCTGTTCCATCAACTTTTGGATATTTGTTGATCTGCTCATCAAGTGCCTTTTCGAGGGATGGTAAACTAAGCCCCATCTTTTGACATAAGAAAGAAACAACTTGTTCATCAACTTCTATGATGCCCTTAAGCAGGTGAGATGTATCAACCTGCTGCTGATCCAGGTTTTTGGCTATGGTCTGGCCCTTTACAATGGCCTCCTGTGCCTTTATGGTAAAATTGTCATATGTCATTATCTAGCCTACTTTATTATGTTAAATATCGATCAAATCACACTCCAATCACGATTAGATCAAAAAAGAAGACAAATTGTCCATATTTGCTCGTCTTATTGTGTCATAATGTCCAAAAACATATAATGAAGAAGTGCCCATAAAGACAAGCCATATTGCTTTGGATTTAATATCTCGACCTTCCTAAGTCCATTCGCAAAAGAATGGCAATCATGACCGTAAAGGCAAAAAGTGCTGACCCGCCTTTACTTAACAATGGAAGCGGAATACCAATGACGGGCATAATACCCATAGTCATACCAATATTGATGAAAAAGTGGAAAAAGAGGAGCCCGGCCACACCATAAGCATAATACTTAATATATGGGAAAGCTGCCCGCTCAGCTATAGTGCTGATTCTAAACAACAAGGTGGTAAACAAAACGATAAGACTGATAGAGCCCAAAAAACCTTGTTCTTCTCCAAGAATAGAAAAAACAAAATCGGTGTTTTGCTCTGGTACATAATTCAGCCTGGTCATCGTTCCATTCAAAAAGCCTTTGCCAGTAAACCCTCCGCTTCCAATAGCGGTCTTCGACTGGATAATATTGTAAAGGTCCCCCTTGGGATCGCTCAGGTGCGGTTTAAGCCAGACGCTGATCCTGGCTTGCTGATGGGGCTTTAGTACACTATCAAAGGCCCATTGTGTGCCAAAAGATAGGGCCGTTGATCCAATAATGAGTATAAAGCTTAATAACAGTTCCCTGTATTTCCCTTCTTTGAATAGAAGTGCAAAGAAGTAAACCCCGGAAAGTAACAGAATCAGCACAAGAAGACTATAGTTGATGAAGTTGAAACTAGACAATGTAAACAGACTCAATAGCAATAAAAGACTCAAAGGAATCCGCTTTTCTGCCACACTCAAAGACTGAAAAAGGTAACTGGCTAAAATTATTATCAATAACATTATAAAGGGGCTCCAAATAAGAGAACCTATAAATATAAAGCCCAAAGAAAGGACAAGGATGTATAAGCCTGCATTAAGGCCCGCCCTGAACATAGGAATCAGAAAAGCCATGTAGACAATAGCGGTGCCGGCATCAGGCTGCAACAAAATCAGGAAAGCGGGAACAAAAAATATCGCCGCTGCAGCTAATATGGTTTTGGTATTTTCAAGACTAACTCCAGGCTTTCCCAAATAAGCCGCAAGAGCCAATGCCGTGCCTGCCTTTGCAAATTCAGAAGGCTGTATTGTAAAGCCAAAAATTGAAAACCAGGAGCTGGCACCTTTTATTTCCTTTCCGAAAATGAGAACAGCGACAAGTGACAAGACTCCAATTATGTACAACGGATAAGATAAGGAGTTCCAGATACGCCAGTCCAGGTTCAAAACAGCAATAAAGACAAGCGCTGATATTCCCATCCATATAGTCTGCCGACCAACAGCAGAGCTCAGGTCAAACCAAGGGCCCGCTTCGTCATAACTGCTGACATAAAGCATAAGCCAACCGATCAATAAGATACTTATAAATACACTGATAAGTATCCAGTCAAATGTGACCGCTGACCTTCGCTTAATCATTGATACCTTATAATCTCTGTTTTTTCTATATCGTCCTGCACGGGTATGGCTGCAGGAAAGTCTTCCTTGAGCTTGACAAGAAATGCTTCCAGGTCTGATTTCTTTTCAAACGCACCCAATCTAACCTGATAATACGGTGGATTGTGTTCCCACTTATAGTTTGACTCAGGATACATTTCTTTAAGAGCTTCAAGAGCTTCCTCCATCGTACTTCTGTCGTTTGTGGTAATTGCCTGGATACGCCAAGCCCGTATCATGAATGTTTGGGCGTTGACCGAAGTATACTGCTTCATAATGCTCTTTACTCCAGCCTCTGCCTTAACTGTCACCTGTGCATAAGCCGTAAGGCTAATAGGAATGGCAATAGCCATAAATACAAAACTTAAAAGAGATTGTCTATGCACCATGACAATGTTTGTATTTTTTACCACTTCCACAAGGGCAGGGGTCATTTCGTTTAACTTTCTTTTCGGTTCGCTTGAATGTCTCCGGTTTGGCCCTCTCCTGCCGCCCCGCTGCTGCTGCTGCACGCTGACGTGCCTCGTCCTGACGACTCGTTTTAACTTTACCGAAGTCCATGCGACTAGCCTTGGCCTCTCTCACCTCTCCAGGTGCACCCAAAAGTAATTTTCCCCCCATCAAATAAGAAATTACATCGTAATTAACCTGGTAAACCAACTGCTCGAAGGCACCGTAGGCCTCCATTTTATAGATAACCAGAGGGTCTTTTTGCTCAAAAGATGCTGACTGGACACTGTCCTTGAGCTCATCCATTGACCTCAAGTGTTCCTTCCAGTTTTCATCAATCAAAGCAAGGGTTACTGCCTTCTCAATGTCTTTCATTATAGACTTACCCCCTGAATCAACAGCACTCTTGAGGTCAGCAGCTATAGGCAATGGCTTATCCCTTGATGCCGCGGCATAAGGAATCGCTATCCTTTTATATCTGTGCCCTTCTTTCTCATAAACGTCTTTGACAATTGGAAGAAGAATTTCACTGATCTTTTCAGATTTATTCTGATAGGATTCGAGTGTCTGGCTTTGGAATTGCTGGACCAGCTCATCAACAATGCCTTCCTTAAAACTTACCTCGTCAATATTGGGGTCTACAGACAGAACCCTTAGGCTGTCGCTCTTGAATGAGTCATAATCACCAACCGCTTTTTGGTCGTCCACCATGCTTTCAGTAAGAGACATAATCATATTGTAAAGGTCTACCGAAAGTCTTTCTCCGGACAGGGCATTATTTCTTTTATTGTAAATAGCTGACCTCTGAATATTCATAACGTCATCATATTCCAACAGTCGTTTTCGAATACCAAAGTTGTTCTCCTCTACTTTCTTCTGGGCACGCTCAATAGACTTTGTAATCATGGAGTGCTGAATCACCTCGCCCTCCTGGTGACCAAGGCTATCCATAATTTTGACTATTCTGTCAGAATTAAACAAACGCATCAACTTGTCTTCCAGGGACACATAAAATTGGGAAGACCCCGGGTCTCCCTGCCGCCCGGCACGCCCTCTCAGCTGCCTGTCGACACGGCGTGAATCGTGTCTTTCCGTTGCTATGATGGCAAGCCCTCCTGCCTGTTTGACTTCTTCTGTCAATTTGATATCCGTACCCCGACCCGCCATATTCGTGGCAATGGTAACATTACCGGGCTTGCCGGCATTGGCTACTATTTCTGCCTCTCTTTGGTGTTGTTTAGCGTTAAGGACATTGTGTTTGATGCCTTTCAGGTTCAGCATCCTTGATAGTTTTTCAGAAATGTCCACCGTTGTGGTACCAACAAGCACTGGTCGTCCCGCTGCAGTCAGTTGAGTGATTTCTTCAATGACAGCATTGAATTTTTCCCTTTCCGTCTTATATACAAGGTCCTCCTTGTCGTCCCTGATAATTGGCTTGTTCGTTGGAATGACAACGACATCAAGCTTGTAGATTTCCCAGAACTCTCCCGCTTCTGTCTCTGCGGTACCGGTCATGCCAGACAGCTTATGAAACATCCTGAAGTAGTTCTGCAGCGTAATTGTAGCGTAGGTCTGGGTGATGTCGCCAACCTTGACGTTCTCCTTGGCCTCCAGGGCCTGGTGCAGTCCGTCGGAATACCTTCGGCCCTCCATCATCCTACCGGTTTGCTCATCGACGATCTTAACCTGGCCATCTATAACCACATACTCCTCCTCGCGCTCAAACAAGGTATATGCTTTCAAAAGCTGGTTGACAGCATGCAGCCGCCGCGACTTTATAGAGTAATCTTGAATAAGGCTTGCCTTTTCTTCAGACACATCCAGCCCGTCTTCTTCGGCTTTTGATTCAAGCGCCTGCATCTCACTGGCTATATCAGGAAGAATAAAAAACCTCGCGTCGTTTTCACCTTTTGACAAGTACTCCGAGCCCTGGTCCGTTAACTCTACACCTCTGTTCTTCTCGTCAATGGTAAAAAGTAAGGGTTCGTCAACAAGGTACATGTTCTTGCTCTGCTCCTGCATGTAATAATTCTCTGCCTTTTGCAAAACAGCCTTTACCCCTTCCTCACTCAGGAATTTAATCAGTGGCCTATACTTTGGCAATGCGCGGTATGCGCGGAGTAGTGCCATCCCCGTATCTCCTTCTTCAAAGCCTTTATTCCCCTCCTTGAATAGCTTTTTTGCATTCGCCAGATACTCTGTAGCCATTTTGCGCTGCTGTGAAATAAGCCTTTCAACCTTTGGCCTTAAGGCCTGGTATTCCTGCTCTTCCGAGCCTTCTGTAACCGGTCCGGAAATTATCAATGGCGTCCTGGCGTCATCAATCAGCACGGAGTCAACCTCGTCAATCATGGCATAATGGTGCTTACCCTGAACTCGTTCTTCCTGGGACCTCACCATATTGTCTCTCAGATAGTCAAAACCAAACTCGTTATTGGTACCATAGGTGATGTCACACTTATACGCGGCGGCGCGTTGTGCAGAATGCGGCTGGTATTTGTCAATGCAATCAACCGTCAGGAATAAAAACTGGAATATCGGGCCTACCCATTCGGAGTCCCTCCTTGCCAGATAATCGTTCACGGTAATTACGTGCACTCCTAGGCCAGATAATCCATTAAGGTAGGCAGGAAGAGTAGCCACAAGAGTCTTTCCTTCTCCCGTCTGCATCTCGGCAATCTTGCCTGAATGCAGAACATATCCACCAATGAGCTGCACATCATAATGGACCATATTCCAGGTAATCTCTCCGCCTGCTGCCACCCAGCTGTTTTTCCAAATGGCCTTGTCGCCTTTAATTTGAACATAATCACTATTAGCGGCAAGGTCCCTGTCGTGGTCTGTTGCAGTAACCTCAATCTCCGTGTTGTTTGAAAACCTGTTTGCTGTTTCTTTGACAACGGCAAACGCTTCGGGAAGAATTTCCATGAGTACTTCTTCCAGCAGCTCATCTCTATGCTCCTTGAGTTCATCAATTTGTCGATACATCTCTTCCTTGGCCGAAAGATCTCCGTCTTCCATTGAGATGGTCTCCATCTCTTTTATTTGCTCATCTGCCTCTGCAAGGTATTCGGCAATTCTCTTTCTGAACTCGTTGGTTTTGTTTCGCAGTTCATCATTTGTCAGGTCCTGATATTCTTCAAAATACGCATTCGTTTTATCCACATAAGGCTGAATCGCCTTAGCGTCTTTATCGTACTTTGTGCCGAAAACCTTTTTTAAAAAATCTAGCATTATTCATTTTATTGTTGGGACGCCGCGAAGATACGTATTCATTCACGCATTTGCCCTTATTGCTTTAATTTGATGTAGTAAATACGTATATGTCGCCGTCATATATTGTACCAAGAGCACAAATATGCCAATTTGACAAAAAGCGTTTTGTTTTTCTTAGTTTTGCGCCTGTTCAAAAAACCCATTTCAAATGAATACATCCTTCCTAAAAAAGTTAAATCTCAAGAAAAATAACCCTGGTAGCTTCACTGGTATAAAATCACTTAAAGCATCTGCAGGTAAAATCGACTCTTTTTCACCTGTCGATGGAAAATACATTGCCAGTGTTGATCTCAGCTCAAAAAAGGACTACGAAAAAATTGTAAAAACCGCTCAAAAGGCTTTTAAATCCTGGCGAACCATACCTGCGCCAATGAGAGGTGATGTTGTTCGGCAATACGGCAATGCACTGCGAGAAAATAAAGAATACCTGGGTAAGCTAGTTTCATATGAAATGGGGAAGTCCCTCCAGGAGGGCTATGGAGAAGTGCAGGAAATGATTGACATCTGCGATTTTGCAGTAGGATTGTCGCGGCAGCTGTACGGCCTTACCATGCATAGTGAGCGCCCTGGTCACAGAATGTATGAGCAGTGGCACCCCCTTGGCATTGTAGGAGTTCTTTCTGCATTTAATTTCCCTGTGGCCGTCTGGTCGTGGAATGCCATGATCGCCCTGGTGTGCGGAAATGTATGCATCTGGAAGGGAAGCGAAAAAACACCCCTATGTTCTGTAGCCTGTCAGAATATACTAATGAAAGTACTTAAAGCCAATAATGTGCCTGAGGGCGTCTGCAGTATTGTAACAGGAGACTATCAAATAGGAGAGCTCATGACCGCTGACTCTCGTGTGAACCTGATATCAGCTACTGGAAGCACAAGAATGGGACGCATCGTCGGAGCAAAAGTGGCTGAAAGATTTGGTAAATGTATCCTGGAATTAGGAGGTAATAACGCTATCATTATTACGCCTGATGCTGATTTGAGCCTAGCACTTACGGGTGTTGTATTCGGCGCCGTTGGCACCTGTGGCCAGCGCTGTACGAGTACGCGAAGGCTTATCATACATGAGTCTATGTATAAAGATGTAAAACGAAAACTCGCCCGTGCTTACAAACAGGTCAGGATTGGCAATCCTCTTGACGCAAGTATGCACATGGGTCCTTTGATCGATAAAGATGCAGTACAGAATTACCTCAACACCATTAAAGAGATCAGAAATGAAGGTGGAAAGTTTGCCGTTGCAGGAGGTGTTTTAGAGGGTGCAGGATATGAAAGCGGCTGCTATGTTAAACCATGTATCGCCGAAGTTAATTCTGAATTTAATATCGTACAACACGAAACCTTTGCTCCAATATTATACATCATGCCATATTCGGGTGGAGTAGAGAATGCTATAGCCATACAGAATAATGTTCCACAGGGCTTATCCTCTGCTATTATGACAACCAATTTGCGCGATGCAGAATTATTCCTTTCTGCTGCCGGATCTGATTGTGGAATCGCCAATGTGAATATTGGAACTAGTGGTGCTGAAATTGGAGGAGCATTCGGAGGAGAAAAAGAAACTGGCGGTGGCAGAGAATCTGGATCCGACTCCTGGAAAGCGTATATGAGAAGACAAACAAACACTATTAATTTCAGTACAGGAGTGCCTTTGGCTCAGGGTATTAAATTTGAGCTCTAATGCGACATTTATGTTTTTGTGTCTCTTCCCTGGTGTTGATTAATAGACCATGTGATTCGTTTTAATAATTTAATTCAACAAACTGAACATATAACCATGTCTAAAGAAAAAGAATATACCAATGGCGAAATCACAGTAGTATGGAAAGCAGATGCTTGCGTTCACTCTGGAAACTGTGTTCGAGGCTTGCCCAAGGCTTTCAAACCAAACGACAGCCCATGGATACACATGGATGGCGCATCAACAGAAGAATTAAAGGCACAGGTTGACAAATGCCCTTCTGGTGCCCTAAGCTGTTATATGAATGATGCGTCAGACGGCCGTGGTAAAGAAGAAACGCCTGTTCCCAAATCTTGCAAGCTTGAATTGGTTAATAATGGCCCACTAATCATATATGGCCCTATTGAAATCACAGGAAAGCATGGAGTAGAACTCAAGTCGGGACCTAAAACCTTTTTGTGCCGTTGTGGTGCATCAAGCAAAAAGCCTTATTGTGACGGCGCTCATAAAAAATTTGACTTTGAGGGCTAAGCCAACATTAGTACCCCGTTAACAGATTGGGCTTTTCGGGGAGATCCTTTTCGCCGAGCACTGTCCGCCATTCCGTGTGATGTCCTAAAGAAGGGAAATCAGTTTATATTGCCAGGCAAAGCCGCGTATAAGCCTTAAGTTGATTTTGGGGTTTGCATACAAGCCTTATAGTTTTTTTCCCACCTGTATACCCAACAATAATATTGCTCCTTCCCCTGTAGGTTCTCCATCTGTTTGTACATTCCATTCAAAACCAAAGGCAATATTGGGCGCAAGGATAAACCCTCCTAAGTCCCACACATAAGCCAGCTCTGCCGTAGGCTGCAAAACCGTAATCTCGGTCCTCCCCGCATTCGGTGATGATGTATTAGCTCCGTTTGTCCAATCAACCTCGTTTAACCACAAGTCTGTCTTGAGCCCCCATCTCCACCTGGGATTATCGGAAAAGAAGAATCTTCTGTAGCCAAGGCTGAAACCAAAACCACTTCCCTCTTCTGTTTCCTGAAGACCCAGGTCCCTGTGGTCAAAAATATTGGCGCCCAGTCTGACATGAAAGAAAGAAGCTTTATTAAGCTTGAAGTCTGCCGATATGCCCGGTATTATGCCTGTAGGGTAGGCTTGAAACTCGAAAGAGGCCGTAGATGCATTTTGCCCATTAAGGCATATGGACATGCCTGTCATTAAAACAAAAAACAGAATAATCTTAGTTGCTTTCATTTTTCATTTTTGCAATTATCAAATCCATGGTTTCTATACCCTCAAGTCTTTGTTCCCTTGTATACTGTTCAAATAAAAAGCCATATCTGCCTGGCTCAGGAAATTTGAATCGGTCAAGCATATAGACCTTAACCTTACAGCTTTTGGCGTTGCATTTGCCCATCCACTGCCCGGCCTTGCTGGCCAGCTCGACATTTAAAAGTTCTTCTCGATCTTCTATGCTTGGAAAGTCAGTCTTTACCCTGAAGTAAATGTTTTCGTACTTATATGCCCCGGCATGATTGATAAGTAGCTCCATTGTATATAAAGAGCTCGTATCGACAATATCAACATAAAATTCTATTTCCTGCTCATAAGGCCAGGGCACAGGAATTTCCTGGGACTCTGAGTAGAATGGTTCTTCCGTGCATGAGAACTGTATCAACAAAAAGCAAATAAGGAAAATACGCATGCAACTAATTTAGCCTAAATAATTGCTATTCAAAAAAGTCTTTCATGCGGGCAAAGAAACCCTTTTGGGATTTTCCGTCTTTTGGTTGGAAGCTGTCCATATCTCTCATTTTCTCGAGCAGTTCTTTTTCTTCAGCTGTAAGTGTTTTAGGTGTCCACACATTAACATTGATCAGCTGATCGCCTTTATGGCCGTAGCCCTGCAGAACAGGTAGCCCTTTGTCGCGCAATCTAAAGATCTTACCCGGTGGTGTGCCGGCGGGAATGGTAATCTTTACAGCCTTTCCAAGCGTCGGAACCTCAACGCTTGTTCCAAGTACAACATCGGCATAATTCAAAAACAAGTCATACATAATGTTTTGACCGTCCCGTGTTAAATCCTTGTGCCTCTTTTCTTCTATAGCAACAAGCAAATCACCTGCTGTTCCTCCGTTAGGTCCTGCATTTCCTTTGCCCCTTACAGACAGCTGCATACCTTCGTCAACGCCGGCGGGAATGTCTATTTCAATGGTGTCTTCCATCATCCGTCTGCCTTCCCCCTTACAGCTTGTGCACTTGCTCGTTATTTGCTGTCCCGCCCCGTTACAGCTGGGGCAAACCGTCGTTGTTTGCATTTGTCCCAGAAATGTAGATTTAATCTGTCTTACATAACCAGAGCCGTTGCAGGTTCCACAATTCTTTACTGAAGATTTGTCTTTTGCGCCGGAGCCGCCACAGGTGTCACAGGTCCCTTGTTTTTTAACCTTTATTTTTTTTGTAACTCCTTCTGCTATTTCTTCAAGACTGAGAGATACTTTTATACGAATGTTGGATCCCTTTTGTCCCCTTCTCCTGTTAGAGCGTCTGCCTCCACCAAAAAAACTTTCAAATGGACTTCCCGAATCACCAAAAATATCACTGAAGTTAGAGAAGATATCATCCATTGTCATGCCGCCATGTCCACCAAATCCCGCTTGTGGATCAACTCCTGCGTGGCCGTAACGGTCATATCTGGCTTTTTTGTCATCATTGCTAAGAACTTCATAGGCTTCGGCGGCTTCCTTAAACTTTTCTTCGGCTGCTTTATTCCCCGGGTTCTTGTCGGGATGATATTTAATGGCAACCTTTCGGTAAGCCTTCTTTATTTCCTGGGCATCAGCATTCTTGTCTACGCCAAGTATTTCGTAATAGTCTCTTTTAGCCATTTATCTTTCTTTCTTATCCATCTATTTCCCTACCACCACTTTTGCAAATCGGATAATCTTATCATTTAATAAATATCCTTTTTCTATGGTATCAATAACCTTTCCTTTCATCTCTTCTGTTGGTGCCGGAATTTCGGTTATCGCTTCGTGCAATTCGGGGTCAAAAACGACGCCCTCGGTTACCATGGGCGTCAAGCCCTTTCCATCGAGAACCTTATACAGCTTGTTGTACACCATAAGGATACCTTCACTGATGTGCTCGTCGGTTGATTCGTCTTCAGCGCTTTTTTTAGCTCTGTCAAAATCATCCAGCACGGGTAATATTGCGGAAATCGTATCCTGGGCCGCTGTTTTTAAAAGCTCAAAACGTTCTTTCGTGTTTCGCTTTTTAAAGTTTTCAAATTCAGCGAAAAGCCTTAAAAACTTGTCTTTCTGTTCTTCGTTTTCTGATTCCAGGGTCTCTATCCTCTCCTGAAGCTTTTCAAGCTCCTTGTTTGGAGCATCATTTTTTGTTTCTTTCTTTCCTTTTTTATCTTTTGCCACTGCCATACATTTAGTCTTTCAATAATGCACTAGAACAGCATCAATTCTTTTGCCATTCCCGAATAACAGACAATTTGTCATATATTCTTTTGCTTTGAAGCCAAAAAAGCATTCAATTCATCAAAGCTGGCATTGACACTAAGAATTCTACCCTCTGGATCAATTAAGAACTTGGCCGGTATGTTTCTCACAGAATACTTCTGAGCCAGAGGAGACATCAGCACAACCCTGGAGTGTTGAACAATTTGATACGGCCAATTAAAACCTTGCGTCTCTGCTTCTTTCCGCCAATAATCACCCGATTTTTCAAGAGCAACCGAAACCACCTCTATTCCCTCTGCGTCAGAAAAAGTCTTGTCTTTAAAGCGGTTATAAAGCTTTACGAGTTCTGGGCTTTCTTTCCTGCAGGGAGCACACCATGATCCCCAAAAATCCAGTAAAACATATCTTCCTCTTAACTCTTCAAGAGAGAACGCCTCTCCGGTGATCAGCTCTGCAGTAAACCCAGGAGCTTTCTTCCCGCTGTTAGACTCCGCTGTACGGATTATAAACATATAAACGAACAAAAGGACAATAACGACCGTAATTGTACGAATGATTTTTCTCATGAATTATAAAGCTTTCTGTTTACCTAAAGGATTTGCTGTCATATAGTTTTAAAGGCGCTCTATTTTTTAAACATTTGTAGCATTAAAATAATGCTTTATGCCTTTTGAAAGCTTTCTTCCTTATAAACTAAACGGCAAAGACTTGCATCAGCTCATTATTGGTGGTGTCACTCCAAGACCCATTGCTCTTGTATCAAGCATATCGAAAAACGGTATAGCCAACCTGGCGCCATACAGCTTCTTCAATGCTATCAGTTCGAAGCCCCCTATTCTTGCCTTCGCAATAAGTCGTGGCCCAGAAAGCAGGCCAAATAAAGACACATTAATCAATCTGGAATCTAATCCAGAATGTGTTATAAATATCGTTGATGATAAAATAGCCAGGCAAATGAGTCTCTGCTCTGTCGCATATCAATACGAAGTTTCCGAGTTTAAAAAAGCTGGTTTGACTGAACTATGTTCAGATTTAATCACGCCTCCAAGGGTGAAAGAATCTCCCGTGCAATTTGAGTGCACGGTCAAGGATATACTTGAGTTAGGAAAGCGCTCGGAATCAGCAAATCTGGTTTTGTGTGATGTGGTAAAGATTCACATCAATAAAGAAGTCATGACAACAGACAAGCCAAGAATTGACCCCTGGTCCTTAAGGGCGGTTGGCCGACTTGGAAGGAGTTATTATGTGTCCGTTGAAGGCGACAATATTTTTGAAATGTATCAGCCCGTAAGTCCGGATTGCATAGGTTTTGATGGGCTTCCTGCGTCTGTAAGACACAGCCCTGTTTTGACGGGGTCAGAGCTGGCAACACTTGCATCCTGCTGCCTCCTTCCGGATAAGAACGCGGTGTTGTCATTTTGTAAAAGAGAAAATATTACAAATGATTTGGCTCTCGAAGAATGCCACCTTCTGGCCAAACGGTTTTTATCTGATAACAACAAACAGGATGCGCTTATTTGTGTTATGATACCCGAAGCCCAGGAATGATACATAATGACAACATATGAAAACAATCATAATATTTATTTAATATCTTTAATCGCGAAACATATAAACAATGAGTAAGGAGAATATTTCGAAAGAAAAAGAAGCAAAATTAAAGGCCTTAAGTCTTGCCGTAGATAAGGTTGAAAAGACCTATGGAAAAGGAGCAATCATGAAGCTTGGAGACAAGCAGGTTGTAAATGTAGATACTATTTCAACAGGTTCATTAAGTCTTGATATAGCCCTAGGGATAGGTGGCTTTCCAAGAGGCCGTATAATTGAAATCTATGGTCCGGAATCGTCAGGTAAAACAACCTTGGCGATACACGCCATTGCTGAATGCCAGGCCAAAGGAGGCATCGCAGCAATAATTGATGCCGAGCACGCTTTTGACAAAACCTATGCTGAAGCCCTAGGTGTTGACACAGCAAACCTATTGATTTCACAACCAGACAATGGTGAGCAGGCTCTTGAAATTGCCGAGCATCTGATTCGTTCCGGCGCTATCGATATCATTGTAATTGACTCTGTGGCCGCCCTTACTCCAAGAGCAGAAATTGAAGGCGAAATGGGTGATTCAAAAATGGGACTTCAAGCCAGACTGATGTCTCAAGCGCTTAGAAAACTTACGTCCGTTATCGGACGCACCGGCTGTTGCTGCATTTTCATCAATCAATTGAGAGAGAAAATCGGAGTCATGTTTGGAAACCCCGAAACAACCACCGGGGGTAACGCTCTCAAGTTTTATTCATCCATCCGCCTGGACATCAGAAAGTCAGGGTCTGCTATCAAAGATAAAGAAGGCAATACTATAGCTAGTCCAACAAAGGTTAAGGTAGTAAAAAACAAACTAGCTCCTCCTTTCAGAATAGCTTCCTTCGACCTTATATATGGCGAAGGGATTTCTAGAACAGGCGAAATAATTGACCTGGGTGTTGATCTTGATATTGTAGGCAAGAGTGGTTCATGGTACAGCTATGCAGGCACTAAGGTCGCACAAGGTAGAGAGTCTGCCAAACAATTTTTGATGGACAACCCTGAAGTAATGGAGGAAATGGCTTTAAAAATAAAAGGACACTACCTCAATAAAGACCTCCAGGAAGACGCGTTAATGGTCGTGGATGTTGAAGAAGAAAGCGCAGAATAAAACAACAACACAAATACTGTTCTAAAGCAGGCGTCTGAATCAAGTAGCCTGCTTTTTTATTCTACTACTGTTCCAAGACTGCTTCCCAATACAACCTTCTTAAGATAGCCCTCTTTGTTAATATTGAAAACAACGATAGGAATATCATTTTCATGGCACATGGTAAAGGCTGTTTTATCCATTATCTTGAGGTTTTTTGAAATAACTTCATTGAATGTGACTCGATCGTATTTTACAGCACTTTTATCAATCTCCGGATCCGCCGAATAGATTCCATCAACCCTTGTTCCCTTAAGAATGACGTCTGCATTGATTTCGCTGGCGCGTAATGCTGCTGCAGAGTCTGTTGTGAAATAGGGACTTCCTGTGCCTCCAGAAAAAATAACAACCCGCCCCTTTTCAAGGTGCCGTATAGCCCTCCTCCGGATATATGGCTCAGCAACTTCTTTCATTTCAATAGCACTTACAAGTCGAGAATAAACGCCATGAGCCTCAAGTGTGCTTTGCAGGGCCATCCCGTTGATAACTGTTGCTAACATGCCCATATAATCACCCTGCACGCGTTCAATGCCGCTATCCTTTGCTTTAAGGCCCCTGAAAATATTGCCGCCGCCAATCACAATAGCCACCTCAACGCCGAGGCCTACTATTGTATGAATTTCTCGTGCATAGTGCTTTAGCTTCTCCGGGTCTATTCCAAAAGATTTGTCACCCATAAGCGTTTCCCCGCTTAATTTAAGAAGCACTCTTTTATATTTGATAGATTCGGTCACTGATCCTTGTTTTTCGTTGCCTAAAAATAAGCTTAAAAAAAAGGCGATTCAAAAATGAACCGCCTTTAATTTTTATCCTAATTTGATATGCTTAAAATCCGTAACCGTCAATTCCGGATCCAATGAATTCAAATAGCCTTTAACGTTTTCCTTACCAGATGATTTTACATATGCCTGGTGAAGAAGGGTGTTTTCTTTAAAGTATTTGTTGAGTTTTCCTTGAGCAATTTTCTCAAGCATCGCCTCTGGCTTGCCTTCTTTTCTTGCAATCTCCATTCCGATCTCGAGCTCTTTGTCAATAATCTCCTGGGCCACTCCATTTTCATCAACAGCAATAGGGTGCATTGCAGCCACTTGCATTGCAACATTCTTGCCCGCGTCCTCGAATTGAGACCCTTCTTTATTCAGTGCCACAATAACGCCCGCCTTATATCCCATGTGGATGTAGGGAAGGACCTGTCCTCCTCCTGCCGCTGTTTCTATCTTGGCATAATCTGTCAATTCAATTTTCTCCCCTATGACTCCCGTCTGTTCTTCAATTTTCTTAGCCAGTGTCATCCCGTTGTAATCAAGAGTCAACAATTCCTCAGTATTTTCAGGTAGATTTGAAAGCGCAAGGTCTGCAAATGAATCTGCCAACTGAATGAAACCCTCTCCTTTTGCTACAAAATCCGTTTCACAACTCAACCTTAATACGATTCCTATATTCTTATTAGCCGAAGTTTTTGCTATAACAACACCTTCTTTCGCTTCTCTGTCTGCTCTTTTCGCTGAAAGCTTTTGTCCCTTCTTTCTTAGAATCTCTATGGCTTTATCAAAATCCCCCTCTGCCTCTGTAAGAGCTTTTTTACAGTCCATCATTCCGGCGCCTGTCTGGTCTCTTAGTCTTTTTACATCTGATGCTGAGATACCCATTTCTAATTTTTTGTTTGATTTTTAAGTAATTAAGCTACGCTTTCTGCGGCTTCTTTATCTTTTCTTCTCTCTTCTCCTCCTTCCTTGATCAGCTCGGTCATATATCCCGTAATCAACTTGATTGATTTGGAAGCATCATCATTGGCAGGTATAGGGAAGTCTACCATGGTTGGGTCCGAGTTGGTGTCAACCATAGCAAAAATCTTAATGCCCAGTTTTCTGGCTTCATCGATTGCAATGTGCTCATGGTTGATGTCCACAACAAAAAGGGCCGCAGGCAGCCTGTTCATGTTAGCGATACCGCCCAACACTTTTTCAAGCTTGTTTCTCTCCCTGGTAAGCGTCAGCCTTTCCTTTTTTGTAATAGAGGTTACTGACTCGTCGGCAAGAAGCTTGTCAATGTTATTCATCTTTTTGACAGACCTTTTGATAGTAGAAAAGTTGGTCATCATACCTCCCAACCACCTTTCGGTAACGTAGGGCATATTGACTTCTCTTGCCAGCTTGGCAACACTTTCCTTTGCTTGTTTTTTTGTAGCTACAAACATCACCTTTCTGCCAGACTTGGCAACCTGCCTCATCGCGTTACCCGCCTTTTGAAGGTATTCCTGAGTCCTGTTTAGATCAATAAGGTGAATGCCCTTTCTTTCCATGAAAATATATGGTGCCATCTTAGGATTCCACTTTCGTTTCATGTGCCCTAAGTGCGCTCCCGCATCCAATAGTTCTTTATACGTTGGTAAAGCCATATTATTATTTCTAGATTCCTGAATTGATTAACGCTTGGAGAATTGGAAACTCTTTCTCGCTTTTGGTTTACCGTATTTTTTACGTTCAACCACCCTTGAATCCCTGGTAAGATATTTCTTCTCTTTGAGGGGTTTTCTGTTGTCTTCATTTGCAACAACAAGGGCCTTGGAGATTGCCAATCTGATGGCTTCTGCTTGTCCTTTAAATCCTCCTCCTTTCACATTTACTTTAATGTCATAAGATTTGGCAGCATCAACAATGTTGAGGGGGTCTTCAAGCTTGAATTGAATGTCATTTTGTGGAAAGTATTCCTTATAGTCTTTACCGTTGACTTCAATTTTACCTTTCCCTGCCGACAGATATACCCTGGCAACAGATGCTTTTCTCCTTCCGGTAGTATTGATTACATCCATTTATTAAAAATTAAATTGTTCCGGCTTCTGAGCAGCATGAGGGTGCTCTGGGCCAGCGTAAACAAATAGTTTCTTAATCATTTGTCTTCCAAGTCTTGTTTTCGGAAGCATGCCTCGCACAGCCGATTCGATGATGGCTTCGGGCTTCTTTTCAAGCATTTCTGCCGCCGTTCGCGATTTCTGGCCACCGGGATAACCTGAATATCTTTGGTATTCCTTAGCATTCATTTTGTTTCCGGTAAACCTGACTTTATCTGCATTTACTACGATTACGTAGTCTCCGGTATCAACGTGAGGGGTATATTTCGCCTTGTGTTTGCCGCGTAGAACCGTTGCAATTTTGGTAGAAAGTCTTCCCACCACCTGAGTGCCTGCATCCACTACATACCAGTTTCTTGCAACTTCTTCGTGCTTGGCAGATTGTGTTTTGTAACTTAATGTTTTCACAGTACAAATTTTTAGATTATTCCCGCATTTTAAACGGGACGCAAATGTAGTTTTCTTTTGATTATGACACAAGGCTTTTTAAATAAATTTAACACGGCCTTGTTGTAAGTCTTTGATAATCAATCATAAAATCGCACATTTTTTTGATAATAGCTCCTGCGTTCCAAGGACAGTGATTGTTTTGAGCCTATCTTCCTATATGAACGAGTAAAACAGATATATCCGCTGGTGAGACGCCGCTTATCCGTGAGGCCTGTCCAATTGTTCGGGGCCTTAGCTCGCTGAGCTTTTCCCTGGCCTCCGCAGACAACGCGGTCAATGTTGAAAAGTCCATGTCTTTATAAATCCTGAGGTCTTCCAACCTGTTCATTTTCTCTGCCATCTCTTTTTCCTTGACAATATAACCCTCATACTTAATGTCGATCTCTGCCGTGTCCACAATTTCTCTGTCGAGCTTGTCAAGAGCTTGGGCCAGTTCGGGAATGTGATTTTTCAATCCTTCGATAGAGACTCCCGGTCTTGACAGAATGCTTATTAGTTTGACCTGTTGTTTTAGCGGAGCGCTGCCCTTCTCTTCAAGGTAGGTATTGATTTGTGCGGGTGTTACGCCGTACTGTTCAAAGAATCTTCTCAACTTTTCAATATGTTTCATTTTGTTATTAAGGCGCGCCACCCGTAAATCAATGTTCTCTATACCCAACCTGCTTGCTATCGGCGTTAACCGCTGGTCTGCATTGTCCTGCCTTAAAAGAATCCTGTATTCTGCACGTGAGGTGAACATACGATATGGTTCTTTAGTGCCTTTATTGACCAGGTCGTCAATGAGCACCCCGATGTAAGCATCGCTCCTTCTGAGGACTAGGGGCTCTTGCTCATTGATCTTTAAATGCGCATTCAGTCCTGCTATGTAACCTTGAGCTGCCGCTTCTTCATATCCTGTCGTTCCGTTTATCTGTCCGGCAAAAAACAGATTATCAATCAGGTGCGTTTCAAGGCTTGCTTGCAGCTGTGTGGGTTGGAAAAAGTCATATTCAATCGCATAACCCGGCCTGAACATCTTGGCATTTTCAAATCCAGGTATTTGTATAAGTGCTTTATATTGCACGTCCTCCGGAAGGGAAGATGAAAATCCGTTTAAATAAATTTCACACGTATCTCTGCCCTCTGGCTCTACAAACAGTTGGTGCCTGTCCCTCTCAGAAAACCGGTCTATCTTATCTTCTATACTTGGGCAGTATCTCGGGCCAAGGCCTCTAATTCTTCCGTTAAACATCGGCGACCTGTCAAATCCTGTTTTTAGAATGTCATGAACCTTTTTGTTGGTATAGCTGATATGACACGGTATCTGATCTTTGATTTCGGGCGTATCTGTAAATGAAAAGCGCCCGGGGTGTTCGTCGCCGTCCTGAATCTCCATCTTTGACCAATCAAGGCTTCTTCCATCGATTCGTGGTGGTGTTCCCGTCTTCATCCTACCTGTCTCGAAACCCAGCCCTTCAAGTTGCTCCGTAATACCGGTCGCCGCCCTTTCACCTGCCCGGCCGCCGCCGAATTGCTTTTCGCCTATATGTATAAGACCATTAAGAAAGGTGCCGTTTGTCAAAACAACCGCTTTGCTCGTAATCTCTATCCCCATACCGGTTCGCACACCGATGCATCTGCCATCTTTTACAAGTAGGCCCGTAATCATTTCCTGCCAAAAGTCGACGTTCTTGTTTTCTTCCAGCAATTTTCTCCATTTGGCAGCAAATTGCGTGCGGTCACTTTGAGCTCTTGGGCTCCACATGGCGGGGCCCTTTGATTTATTGAGCATCCTGAACTGAATCATGGTATGGTCTGTTACGATGCCGCTGTATGCGCCTAAGGCGTCCAGCTCTCTCACTATCTGCCCCTTTGCAACACCGCCCATGGCGGGATTGCAACTCATCTGACCGATGGTTTGCATATTCATTGTTGCCAAGAGAACCCTAGAGCCCATATTGGCGGCAGCGACTGCTGCCTCGCTTCCGGCATGACCAGCACCCACAACTACAACATCGTATTCAGGAAACATCGATTTTAAAATTTTGGCGACTGCAAAGGTAGATTAATTCGTGTTTCAGCGAAAGGGATGGTTTCATTATAAAGACACGCCGTACGTTTTATTCAATAATGCAATATTTGAGATTACTGTTTTATATTTATTCAAACAATATCTATTTCTGTGTATAAGCCTTTTTTCTTTCTTTATGCCATCACTTTAAGCCTATTGTCCTGCAAAGACACTGGGCTAGAATCGCCGTTGGCGTCTTCTCCTGAAACACCTGTTGCTAAATTGGTCGAACAAGACAGAACGTTAACGCTTGATTTTATAACAGGCCGCTTTGACCCTTCGTCCAATGAAGACTTTATCTTAATCCCGGAAAAATATACAGATCGCCCCTCAATGCTTATGCACAAAGAGGCTTTTATGGCATTTGAAAAAATGTGGGCTGCTGCTAAAGAGGCCGGACATACGCTTATAATACGCTCGGCAGCAAGGAACTTCGATTATCAAAGAGGAATCTGGGAGCGCAAGTGGACGGGCTCCACTCAATTAAACGACGGCAGCTTTGCCAACGAAATTGAAGATGAGGTAAAAAGAGCGCTGAAAATTCTGGAATACAGCTCTATGCCGGGAACCTCAAGACACCATTGGGGAACAGATATAGATTTTAACAGCTTTGAAAACGGCTGGTTTGAATCAGGAGAAGGCTTGGCTTTGTATAATTGGCTGACCCAGAATGCTGCATCTTTTGGCTTTTGCCGTCCCTACACAGCCAAAGATGGGTTGCGCCCCTATGGATATAATGAAGAAAAGTGGCATTGGTCCTATACGCCACTTGCCAGCAAATATCTGAGCTACGCAAAAGAAAGGCTTACTAATGATGACATATCGGGCTTCCTTGGCTCAGAACAAGCTGCTACTATTGACGTTGTTAATAAGTACGTTTTTGGTATAAACTCTTCGTGTTTTTAAATTATATAAAATGGCCTTAACAGAATCCAATATGCTTCCTTTAGGCACTAAAGCCCCTCAATTTACACTGCCGGACACCGTTTCCGGAGAGCGTCTTGGCTATGCAGATATAAAAGGGGATAAAGCAACTGTTGTCATGTTTATCTGCAACCACTGCCCATATGTTATCCATGTGAATAATGCCTTGGTGGATATAGCAAACGAATACAAAGAAAAAGGGGTGGGCTTTGTTGCTATAAGTTCAAACGATGTAGAAAACTATCCGGATGACAGTCCAGATAAAATGAAGCTTATCGCAAAAGTGCTGCGCTACCCCTTTCCCTACCTATACGATGAATCTCAGCAAACGGCCCGGGATTATCAAGCTGCCTGTACACCAGACTTTTATGTGATGGACTCAACGGACCGTCTTGTGTATCGTGGGAGACTTGATGGCAGCAGGCCAGGCAACAACATACCATTAAGTGGCTCCGACCTTCGCTTTGCTGTTGATGCTGCCATCCTTGGCTTTGGTGCAATTGCCCCGCAAATTCCAAGCGCTGGCTGTAACATAAAGTGGAAACCGTCTTAGGCCCTGAACCTTGCTCTCATGTTTTGATAAAGCGCTCCTTCCTTGGCCTTAAACTCCTCAGGGTACAGGAAATAAGCAACCAGCGTAGCTGCCTTTAATGAAACTTCACTAAATCCAGCTGTCTTTTCAATAAACGCTTTCGAAAAGCCTGTAATGATTTCAAGCTTATGCCAGGTATAGTTCTCTGGCAGGTTAAACAGCCTTGGGTTCTCATCGAGATAGGCCTCGGCATAAGCCTGCCAGGCCACATTAAAAAATTGCTTTGGTTTAAAAAAGGAGGCCTCTGCGTGTTCGAGGGAAAAGATAATTACCCCATCTTCTTGGTTTATCTCATAAGTATGTAAAAACCTCTTAAGAGGAGAAGGAAATGCGTGTTTATAGATAACCACCCGGTCATATTTTTCAATCAGAAAATTCTTGTTCCAAAAGCTTAATGTGACAGGTATTTGAGATATCATATATCTTATGTCATACGGAACGTTCATATCTTTTTCCATTCCCTTGGCAATAAACTCCCGTCCATTCTCATATAGTAAAAGGCGCTTATGGAATTCTTCCTTTTCTGTGTCTGCCAGTGTTCTGTAAAAAGGGTTGGTGTAACAGATCATATCTCTCACCTCTTTGTCGACCCCTACAGGATTTCTACTAAGCCACCAATAATCTATTTGCGGCTGAAAAAGATATATGAGAACAAGGATCACTAACGGAACGGTAGCCCACGCCGCCATAAGGTCGTGTGTGTCGTCAATTAGCCTAAATAAAAAATACAGTGCTGCAAGAAAAAACGGCACGCTTAGAATATTAGAAAACTTATATATTTTCATACGAACGGCATTGATGTCTTTAACGCAGAAGTCAATTAATAATTTAAGATATCTTTATTTTTTTTACATCTGTATAATAGATTCCTGATGAATTTCTCTCTTTTAAAAACCGATCATTCAAGTTCAGCAAGGGCTGGCATCATCAATACGGCACATGGAAACATAGAAACGCCTGTTTTCATGCCTGTTGGCACCCAGGCTACCGTAAAGGCTGTGGAACAGGGTTTTTTGATAGAGCCTGTCTCTGCAGATATAATACTTGCCAACACATATCACCTATACCTGCGACCAGGAACAGAGCTTCTGGAAAAAGCCGGCGGTGTACACAAGTTCATGTCATGGGATCGCCCACTACTTACTGACTCGGGAGGATACCAAGTCTATTCCTTGAGTGATCGAAGAAAAATAACGGAAGCAGGAGCTAAGTTTTCGTCACACATAGACGGAAGCACGCATTTGTTTACACCGGAAAACGTGATGTACATTCAAAAGCAAATTGGCGCAGATATAATAATGGCTTTTGATGAATGTACTCCCTATCCCTGTGACTACGACTACGCAAAAAAATCCATGCACCTGACACATCGGTGGCTGGATCGCTGTATTGCGGCACATGACGCTACTGGCTCAATCCATGGGTATGAACAATGCCTGGCTCCGATTGTCCAAGGCTCTGTATATAAGGACCTGCGTATTGCCTCGTCAGAATATATTGCTTCAAAAGACATGGACATCAATGCAATAGGTGGCCTCTCGGTTGGAGAGCCTCATGATTTACTTTATGAGGTGTGTGGTATTTGTACCGCGATACTACCTGCCAATAAGCCTCGGTATTTAATGGGCGTTGGCCTTCCCGAGAACATCCTTGAGTGTATATCACTTGGTATCGATATGTTTGATTGTGTGCTGCCCACGCGCAACGCGCGCCATGGTTTACTATATACCTGGGAGGGTATTATAAATATCAAGAACGCCAAGTGGAAAGACTGTTTCGACCCAATCGACCCTGAAAGTGCTTCACCATATTCGGTGAAATACAGCCGTTCATACCTGAGGCATCTTTTCCAGGTCAAAGAATACCTGGCCCTTCAAATTGCAAGCATTCACAACCTGTGCTTTTTTGTTGGCCTCGCCAAGATGGCCAGAGAGAAAATTTTGGATGGTAGCTTTGGCCCGTGGAAAAATGGCGTCCTGGACAAACTCACCAAGAGGCTATGATTAAAAAAATGGACCTCTATATCATCCGAAAGTATCTTGGCAGCTTCTTTTTTACGATGCTGCTTATTACCATGATGGCCGTGGTGATTGACTTTAGCGAAAAGATTAACAGGTTTATAGATGCCGACTTAGGCGTGGGGCAAATCCTTAAGGAGTATTATTTGAATTTTATTCCCTGGATAAACGGGATGATGTGGCCCCTCTTTTCTCTTCTTGCTGTTATATTCTTTACCTCACGAATGGCTAAAAACTCAGAGATTGTTGCTTTTTTAAGCAGTGGCATAAGCTTTAACAGACTTTTGGTGCCATATCTTATTGCTGCCAGCCTAATAGCCGGTGTTCTGTGGATAGGAAAAAACTACTTTATTCCCCACAATTGTAAAATTAAAAATGACTTTGAAAACGAACACCTTAGAAAAAACTCCAAGAAAACCCTCAATAACGACATTCACTTTTTTCTGAGCCCCTCAGAAAAGCTTTATATAAGGTATTACAGGAAGTCCGACAGAACAGCCCAGTCCTTCCGGCTTGAACACTTTGAAAACAACCGATTAAAAGAAGTCCTTAAGGCCGAAAGGCTCAAATTCATTGACTACCCGAATTCCTGGTCCTTACAAGACTACACAATCCGAAGCTTTGATGGCTTAAATGAGTCCTTCCTTGTCTCTGAAGGAGAGTCTCTGGATACAACCCTTGATCTAACTCCTGAAGACTTTATACGGAACACTAAGCTTATGGAGAACATGACCACGCGCGACTTAACCGATTACATAAGCAGAGAACGAGACAGGGGCCTGGGTGACGCCAAATCTTTCCTGATAGAAAAACACCTGCGGGACTCTCAGCCATTTACAATTATTATTCTTACGATTATTGGCTTTGCTGTGGCCTCAAGAAAGGTGCGCGGGGGAATGGGTCTTCACCTTGCTATTGGCATTGTCCTTGGTGCTGCCTTTGTTATCATTTCCAAATTTGCTGCAACCTTTTCAAACAACCTTTCCCTTTCGCCGGCTCTTGGTGCCTGGTTGCCTAACATTATATTCTGTTTTATCGCATTTATCATCGTTAGACTGGCAAACAAATAAACTAACTTTCAAAAATTATTGAAAGATTATTCTTAAGGAAAAATTCACAACACGCTGATTGTCAGCAATTATGTGGAGTATTCCTTTTTTTAAGGTGCCATAAAATTCAATTTGTTGATTTTGTTTTGTGAATTGTTAAACAAAAGAGTATATTTGTTTAACAAAACAAAATCAAATGTCAACACTTGAGTTTTACGATAATATCGAGTTTCTAAAGCCGTCTCTAAACTCTTTTGCATACACACTCACAAAAGATGCCATTGACGCAGAGGATTTGTTTCAGGAAACCACACTAAGGGCTATTTCTAACAAAGAAAAATTTCGCCCCGGCACAAACTTCAAGGCCTGGATGTTTACCATCATGAAAAATATCTTCATAAATAATTACCGCAAGAAGATGAAGGCCAACACCATAATGGATTCTACTGACAACATGTACTACATCAACTCTGGAAAGAACGTGGTCCACAACGACGTAGACCGAAATGTATTAATGGACGAGTTGCAAGTAATGATCGAAGACCTTGATGAATCCATAAGAACACCTTTCCTGATGCATTATGAGGGCTTCAAATACCAGGAAATCGCCGAGCACCTGGATCTGCCTCTCGGAACAGTAAAAAGCAGGATCTTCTTTGCTCGAAAGGCACTCAAGGAGTCTATCGCGGGCCATTATGGCGACTACCACACAGTAAGAAAGAAACTAAGTGCTTAATTTTGTTTGGTTTGAGCCAAACAGATGAAGAACAGCTTTAAAGCACTTTCTGAAAAACTCCTTGATTGGTATGATAAGAACGCCAGGGACCTTCCCTGGCGAAAGACCCGTGACCCTTACCGCATATGGTTATCAGAAATAATGCTCCAACAAACCACCGTAGAGCAGGGGTTGCCCTATTATGAGCGATTTCTTAAAAGATTTCCTCGCCTCAATGACCTAAGCGACGCTTCGCCCAACGATGTTCTCAAACTATGGGAGGGCCTAGGTTACTATTCAAGGGCACGCAATCTCCATACAACAGCACAACAAATTGTTGAAAAACTCTCGGGTAAGTTCCCCGACAACTATAACGGTCTATTGGCCCTAAAGGGAGTAGGCCCATACACTGCGGCAGCAATTAGCAGTTTTTGCTTCGATGAGCCTCGGGCCGTCATTGACGGAAATGTAATCCGGTTTTTATCACGCCTTTATGGCATAGAAGGAGACACCCAAAGCTCTGAAGTTAAAAAGACTATCCATTCGCTGGCTCAAAAGCTAATTTCTGAAAGTGTGCCCGCGGTTTTTAACCAGGCCATTATGGAATTTGGTGCCTTAAAATGTACACCCAAAATCCCGCAATGTTCAAGCTGTATTTTCAAAACTGATTGCATCGCCCTTAAAACCAATAAAGTAGATGTGCTGCCCTTCAAGCCCAGAAAAATTAAAAAAAGAGACCGATACTTCTTTTATGGCGTATTCCTAGATCCAGAAGGTCGTACACTTATAAGAAAAAGAACAAATAAAGACATATGGCTGGGCCTGTATGATTTTCCTCTCGTTGAATATGATGTGCCTCCAGGAATCATTCCCGGACCTGAAGTTTTTGGTTTTGATTACGGAATCACATCTTCGTTTTTTTCGGACACGATTAAGCACGTTTTAAGTCATCAAAGAATTTTCGCGCGCTTTATCCGTTTCAAGACCTCCCACGAACTGGTTAGCGCGCCTGGTGAATACATCCTCATCCCCCTAAAGCAAATAAACGAGTATCCCTTGCCGCGTCTTATAGCTTTGCATTTAAATGATTTATCTATAACTTTATTTTAGCTTTACGCTACATAAGAGCAAGATATGTATAACAAAATCATCCTGATTGGAAACTTGGGCCGAGACCCTGAGATTAGAAGACTTGAAAGCGGGGCTGTGGTTGCCAACTTCTCTCTGGCTACAAACGAAAACTACAGAGATAAAGCTGGCAATTGGCAAACCATAACTGAGTGGCACAACGTTGTCGCCTGGAGAAACCTTGCTGAGCGTGCTGAGCGCGATCTGAAAACCGGCTCTATGGTATTTGTAGAAGGAAAACTTACAACCAGAAAATGGCAAGACAAAGACGGCAATGACAGATATACAACTGAAGTCCTCGCTGCTGTGATCCGCCCTCTCGACAAAAAAGATGGTGCGGCTCCGCTATCTGAAGGCATGACGCAACGCTCCGGGTTGTCTCCAAATGTGAATACGAATATGTCTGAAAGCAACACAAGCAAGACAGACAATGTAGACGATGATCTTCCTTTTTAATAAGTATATGCGATTTCTTAACAAAGCATAACAGATTTGGACCCCGAGCCCCCCTTGTGTTTTCTTGAATTCCTTTTTGGCCTAACCGGCATTACCTATCCAGGACTTGTGCTTGGCATTATAGTCCTAATCCTGCTGTTAATATCCTCTGCCCTGGTTTCCGGATCGGAGGTTGCCTTCTTTTCCCTAACGCCTCATGATTTTGAAAACCTGAAATCTGAAGACGACAAGGCATCTTCAAAAATTCTTTCGTTGAGGCAAAAACCACGGCGCTTGCTTGCAACCATATTAATTGCGAATAACCTCATCAATATCGCAATAGTGGTTATTTCAGACTTTTTGATACGCTCTTTCTTTGGCGCCTCCAGCTTTGTCTCAATGGCCGAGACACTCAATGGCTGGCTTGGCCTTTCAATGAATGCTGGCATTGTAGGGAACGTGTTGAGCTTTTTAATCACAATTGCGGGAGTCACCTTTTTACTTGTTTTGTTTGGTGAGGTTGCGCCAAAAATCTACGCAAACCTCAACAACCTGAAATTCGCTCGCGTGATGGCCGTGCCTATGCTGTTTATGGTTAGGATATTCGGGCCCTTCAGTTCGATACTTGTAAGCTGGTCAACAAGAATGGAGTCCAGATTCATATATCAGCGATCCGGTATAGATGACACCAGCAAAGAAGATCTTGACAAAGCCATAGAGTTGACGGTCAGCTCTGAGACGGAGTCTTCAGAAGAAGCAGATATTCTAAGGGGTATCATAAAGTTTGGAAATGTGGCCGCCAAGCAGATTATGCGTTCGCGTGTTGACGTTGTCGCTGTTGAGCAGGGGTCTGGTTTTTCAGAGCTGATGGGCGTAATTAAGGAAAGCGGCTTTTCAAGGATCCCGGTTTACCAGGAAGACTTTGATAACATTGTGGGCATTCTTTACGTAAAAGACCTTTTGGGTTTTGCACAGGAAGAAGATGGCTTCAACTGGCAGCAGTTCATTCGCGATGACGTTCTTTATGTCCCCGAGTCCAAAAAAATTGACGACCTTCTCAAAGAATTTCAGCTGAGACGACTACATATGGGAATTGTGGTCGATGAGTTTGGTGGCAGCTCAGGCATCGTCACTCTTGAAGACATCATGGAAGAGGTTATAGGAGAAATTAAAGACGAATTTGATGAAGACGAGGAAGTTGATTTTATAAAAATTAACGACTACAACTTTATTTTTGACGGGAAGACAATGTTGCACGATGTTGCCAGAATAATAAATGTGGATAAAGCAGAATTTGATCAGCTTAGAGGGGATGCCGATTCCCTTGCCGGCCTGCTCCTCCATCATTTTGGTATGATCCCAAGAAAGGATCGGACACTTGTTTTAAGCCCTTTTCGTTTCAAGATAGTATCTGTTTCTAAACGACGTATCGAAAAAATACACCTAACTATTCTTTGATGAAAAGTGCTGTTCTTTGGTCACTAATAATACTAAGCTTTCTTTCTTGCAAAGACGGCAGTGTTCTCGTGCCAAAACCAAGAACCTATCCAAGGATCGAATTTCCTGAAAAAACATATGTGCCCTTTGGCAAGCCTGAGTGCCCTTTTCAAATGCGTATACCAGAATATGGTGTATACCTCCAAGACAGCCTTAAAACGGAACACGAAAAAGGCTTTGATTGCTGGTTTGACCTTTATTATAACACATTAAACACCTACATACATTTTAGCTATGTGGCCTTTAATACCCGGGACCATTTTGATGAACTGGTTGTGGACGCTTTTGAAATGGCAGATAAGCACAACGTTAAAGCAAGCTATCGGGATGAAATGCGATTGTTCTTTCCCGACAAGAAAGTATATGGCCTGCTATTTGAAATTGACGGACCTGTTGCGAGTCCTATCCAGTTCTTCCTTACTGACTCGACCACACACTTCCTTCGCGGCAGTCTTTATTTTAAAGATGTCGTTAACAGGGATTCTATCCAGCCCGTGTTTGAGTTTGTAAAAGAAGACCTTGAGGTCTTTTTTGAAAGCTTTACATGGAAAGGCTAAGGCGCGAAAGCGCTCATTGTTTTCGCAGTAAATGTCTCGTCGCCAACAACAATCTTATAAATAGTATCTTGTCCTTCTGGCAAAATGTCTGCCGGTTTTTTTATGATGAAAACACAGCCATACCTAATGTAGGGCCTATATACCCCAAAGCAGATGGCTTATATATAGTATTATTTACTTGTTAATTATTCAACATTATAATCCCGGAGTTTGCCGCCTGTTGTATTAAAAAAAACCACAATATGTTTGGCACAGATTATGTAATTATTACAAGATATGATTTGTGGTAATTACATTTGGCGTAAGCCTCATCCGGGTGGCCGCTGATAAAACCAAAGATTAGATTCTTTCACTTGGTGAAAGATGCTCGGCAAAGGTGCTTCCTTTCTATCTGTAATCCCATGATCACACTATTAACTTTGTAGATGCCGGGCTTAAAACAAAAGAAGATGACATTTATGTTGAACCCTTGTTTGATGACAATGTCATAGGGCCAGGGACCGTAGAATCTTTTTTAGGATCCTGAACATCAGAAAAAAAATATACGTGCATTGCTGCATCAGGCACAAAAGAACAATCAAAAACTTAGTTTTATGGCCCGTTTTGAAAACAATAAAGAAGAAATTAGATTGCGCATTGTCCTTGGGTCTGAAACGTTTTGCTGTCTCTCGGGATCAGGTAACAAGATCGCCTTTTACAGCAGTCGCTATAGTTCCGGCCCTTTGCTACTGTGTGGTTCGAGTGCCCGGGCTCAAGCAGCAACAGGGATTTGGGCTAAAATGATTAATCTGTCTGATAATATGCCGTTATGAACAAGAGAAAAGGTCTAAGGGTTTTTGCCCCGGCTTCGGTAGCAAATGTTGCTGTAGGATATGATGTGTTGGGATTTGCTCTTGATAAACCGGGGGATGAGCTGGTGGTTCGCGAAGGGAGTAAGCCGGGCTTAGTAATAAAAAGTATTCACGGTAATTCAGGCTTGAGTAAAGAAATACATAAAAACACGGCCGGCTACGCCGCTTTTCGGTTAATGGAGTCACTCGGATACGAAAAAGAAGCTGTTGAAATAGAACTATATAAAAAGATGGGTATTGGTACTGGTCTAGGCAGCAGCGCCGCAAGTGCGGTGGCTGGAGTTTTTGCTGTAAATGAGTTTTTTGGAAGGCCTTATTCCAAAGATCAGCTGCTCCGCTTCGCTACAGATGCTGAACAAATTGCTGATGGCTCATGGCATGCTGACAATGTGGCCCCTTCCCTACTGGGAAGCATTATTCTCATTAGGGACAATGCAAGCATGGATTATGTTAAACTTCCGGTGCCGGATGGCTTGCGCGTTGTAATTCTTTATCCAAAAATTTCGGTTCTTACAAAAAAGTCGAGGGCTATATTAAAACAAGAGATTAGTTTGGATCTTCATATCAAACAAAGTGCCAACCTTGGAGCATTCGTTGCCGCATTATACAAAAGTGACCTTGCACTAATGTCTCGAAGTCTGACCGATCACATTATTGAGCCTCAGAGAGCGGGTCTTATACCACAGTTCGCTGCGTTAAAAGCCCTGGCTATGGAAAGCCATGCTCTGGCATGCAGTATTTCTGGAGCTGGGCCATCTATATTTGCCCTTACGGACAATACGGTAAAAGCAGATAACATCCTTAATGTTTGGACACGTTTTATGTCCGATAAAGCTATGGACTTTGATGTATTTATAAGCAAAATCAATACCGAAGGTGCTAAGGTGTTTTAATCATGAAACTCTTCAGCACAAATGACAAAAACAACACCGTAAGTCTAAGGCATGCCGTGTTAAATGCTTTTCCACCAGACGGGGGTCTATATATGCCTTGTGAACTACCCCAATTGTACTCTGGATTCTTCCGGGAAATAAAAAATTTACATTTTACCGAAATCGCATTTCGTGTTTGTGAAAAGCTCTTGTCGGGCGCTATTCCTGATGAGATTATGTGGTCCATAATACAATCCTCTTTTGACTTCCCTATCAAAAGCACACAGCTTGATACATCGCTTTGCGTTCAGGAGCTTTATCATGGTCCGAGTCTTGCTTTTAAAGACTTCGGTGCGCGATTCATGGCACATTTAATGTCCTACTATCTGAAAGATAATGATGAAAAGAGGACTATTCTTGTGGCGACAAGTGGTGATACGGGCGGCGCTGTAGCAGCCGGGTTTTATGATGTTCCAAATATTGAGCTTATAATCCTCTACCCCTCTGGCAAAGTAAGTGCCTTGCAGGAAAAGCAATTGTGTTGCTGGGGAAATAATATACACACTATAGAAATCGAAGGAAGCTTTGATGATTGTCAAAGACTTGTAAAAGAGGCATTCCTGGATAAACAGCTGTGTCTCTCATATACCTTCAGTTCTGCCAACAGTATTAATATAGCGCGTTTAATTCCTCAAAGCTTCTACTATTTTGAGGCTTATAAAAATGCCGGCACTGAAGAAGACTTAAGCATATGTGTCCCATCAGGAAACTTTGGAAATATTACCGCTGGCCTTATGGCCTATAAAATGGGGCTTCCTGTTAAGCATTTTATTGCTGCCACTAACTCTAACAACACATTTACCAGCTATTATAAAAGCGGTTTCTACCAAGCACAAGCACCTGTAGAAACCATCTCTAATGCCATGGATGTGGGAGATCCGAGCAATTATCCAAGATTAATGTTTTTGTTGGGTTCCACGTGGAACAAGGTTAAAGAGATTATGAGGTCCTGGTCCCATAATGATAAAGATACCCGCAATGCCATAAAAGAGGTTTGGGATAAATATAATTATCTGCTGGATCCACACTCGGCCGTCGCATACCTTTCTGCACGAGAATATCACAAAACACACAAAGCAAAGGTATGTATTGTGTCAACAGCTCATCCTTGTAAATTTCAAAATACAATTGAGTCTTGCACGGGTATATCGCCCGAAATACCACCTCGGTTGGCAAGCCAGATAAGTCAATTTATAAAACCGGCTAAAATCCAGCCTTCCCTTGGGTCGTTTAGAGATCTGCTTTTAGATAGAACACGTTCCACGTGAAACATATTTTTAAGTATTCTGTTAAGGTTCTGTGTCCGCTCAAATCAAAAACAACAATTGCATGAAAAAACTATGTCTCCTGTTCATCTGTGCTGTGATTCAACCCGCTTTGGCGCAAGAGAACACCAATACCAACAAGTTCAAACAAATAGATGATGTTCTGCCTACACCTAATTCATACAGGACAGCATCTGGTGCCCCCGGCCATGAATATTGGCAACAAAAAGCAGATTATAATATATCTATTACACTTGACGACGCCAACACTAAAATTTATGGGGAAGAAGAGATTATCTACTATAATCAATCTCCTGATAATCTAACATACCTATGGCTCCAGTTGGACCAGAATGTAAGGGCACAGGACTCTCATAGCCATAGCGTTAAGGAGTCCTCTATATCAGAAAGAATGAGCTATGATCGTATTAAAAGCATGAGTCCTAACTTCGATGGCGGCTTCAATATTGATTACGTAAAAGATGAAAATGGCCGGGATCTAAAGTATATAGTAAATAAAACAATGATGCGCGTTGATTTGCCCCATATATTAAACCCGGGAGATAAATACAAATTCAGCGTAAAGTGGTGGTACAACATAAACAATACAAATGAAATAGGAGGCAGGTCTGGGTATGAACCATTTGATGAAGATGGCAACAATGTATATGTCATAGCTCAGTTCTACCCACGAATGTGTATGTACAACGATGTATACGGTTGGCAGAACAAACAATTCCTCGGTAGGGGTGAGTTTACCTTAAGTTTTGGAGATTTTAATGTAAGTATTACAGTACCTACAGATCACCTTGTAGCAGCCTCTGGAGAATTACAAAACCCTGATAGGGTCTTATCTAAAGAACAAAAGTCCAGACTCAAAGAAGCAGAAAATTCATATGTACACCCTGTTGTTATAGCGACCTATAATGAAGCGGAAGAACGAATCAAAACAACAGTAAAAGATTCTAAAACCTGGGTTTTCAAAGCAGATAATGTAAGAGACTTTGCCTTTGCCAGTTCCAGACGCTTTATCTGGGATGCAATGGCTGTAAAAATGTCTGATGGAAGAAATGTGATGGCTATGTCAATGTGGACCAAAGAGGGGGATTGTCTTTGGAGTAAATACTCTAGCAAGGCTGTAGCACACACCATTAAGTGGTACTCACATTATACCTTCGATTATCCATACCCTGTTGCATGGTCTATTGATGGAAGTATGGGAATGGAATATCCTATGATTTGTTTTAATTATGGAAGATGCGAAGATGATGGTACTTATACAGAAAGAACCAAGTATGGGCATATTGGCGTAATCATCCATGAAGTAGGTCATAATTGGTTTCCAATGATTGTCAATTCTGATGAAAGGCAATGGACTTGGATGGATGAGGGCCTCAATTCTTTCTTACAATATCTTACCGAACAACAATGGGAAAGAGATTACCCGTCAAGAAGAGGGCCTGCTTATAAGATAGTAGATTATATGTCTGGAGATAAATCAAGAATCTCTCCGATTATGACCAACTCCGAATCCATTTTACAATTCGGAAACAATGCATACGGTAAACCGGCTACAGCATTGAATATACTCAGAGAAACCGTGATGGGAAGGGAGTTATTCGACTACGCATTCAAAGAGTATTCAAACAGATGGAAATTCAAGCATCCTACACCAGCTGACTTTTTCAGAACAATGGAAGACGCCAGCGCTGTAGACCTGGACTGGTTTTGGAGAGGGTGGTTCTATACAAACGACCATGTAGACCAAGTCTTATCTAAGGTCAAATATTATAAAATAGATAGCAAAGATCCTGTTGTAAATAGTACAGCAGCAAAACAGGAAAGAGAGAATTCGAGAGAATATATCAGTACTATAAGAAACAGGGAAGAAATTGTTCAGACTCTCAATGAAGTGGATACAAGTATCAATGATTTTTATACTTTTTATGATGAACTGGACGTAGATATTATTGACCAAGAGGAATATAATAAATACCTAAGTTCTCTATCGGAAGAAGAACAGCTATTGCTAGAAGGAAAAGAACATTTTTACCAATTGGAAATAGAAAACAAAGGTGGTCTTGTAATGCCTGTAATTATAGAATTCGAATTCGAAGATGGAGAAAAGAAAATTGAGCGTATCCCCGCAGAAATATGGAGGTTTAATCAATCCTCTATTAACAAAACGTTCATAGTAGACAGGAGGGTAGTAAACATATCCTTGGATCCTTTTCTCGAGACTGCGGATATTGACAGAAGCAATAATACACTGGTACCATCTGAAAAACCAGATCGCTTTGAGTTATTTAAACGGAACAATAGAAGATCCTGGGAAAACCCCATGCAAAGAGCACGGCGCGCTGCTAAAAAAGAAAACCAACCTTAATTCTGGTTTTCAAGGAACTCTTTAAGGATAGAATTAAATTCTTTTGGCCTCTCCATCATTGGCGCGTGGCCACATTTTTCTATAAACTCCAATCGTGTATTTGGAATAAGTTCATGGAATTTTTCAGCCACAAACGCTGGAGTAATATCATCTTCGCGCCCCCATATCAATAGTGTAGGTGCAGCTATCTTTTTAATCTTGTCTTCCAGATTATTCCTGACAGCCGATTTTGCCGTTATCACAACACGCAAGGCTTTCATCCTATCATTAACTGTATCAAAAACCTCATCTACAAGCTCCTTTGTTGCGGTTTTTGGATCATAGAAAACAGATTCTGTTTTCTTCTTTATGAATTCATAATCTCCACGCTTAGGGAAAGTGTTACCCATAGCATTTTCGAACAAGCCAGAACTACCAGTTAATATAATTGACTTTACTTTCTCCGGATTGGATAAGGCATAAAGCTGGGCGAGGTGACCACCAAGGGAATTACCTAATACATTAACCTCATCGATAGATTTAAACTCAACAAACCTTTCTATGTACGCAACAAGCCCGGATAACCCTAGCTTTTTCATAGGCATTTCCATAATTGGTAATATAGGAACTACCACATTATAGTCATCCTTGAAATCATTGATGATATCTTCGAAATTACTGAGAGCACCAAACAAACCGTGAAGCAATAAAATAACTTCTTTCCCCGGTGTTGTTTCTATATAATGATATTCCCCTTCCTGCTTAAGATATTTCTTCATCCCTTTTCATTGGACAACCGCAGCTTTTTAAACATAAAAATATTTAACAAGGCGATTGAGAATATAAATATAGCAATTGCCTGATGCATTACTCCATAGAAAACGGGTATAGAGCTTTTGGAATTAAGGAGTACCATAACACCCAGTAAAAGCTGGATATTTAGAAATATTATCAAAGCCATAGAAGTAATATGCACAAGTCTCTTGAATGGGTATCTTAAGGCCTTAATCGCAAAATACATTCCAATTCCATACACCACATAAGCCCAGTTGCGATGCAATACATGTATAAGGGCGGGCATAAGAGCATCTCGATCGTAATCAACGATAGAAGATAAAGACCAGTTAGAACCATCCAAAAGAATCTCAGGTATAAATACGCCATTCATATCAGGCCAGGATGGATAATATAATGCTGCCCGCATACCAGATACGACAGCTCCTAAAAACATTTGAATCACCAAAGCAATCAAAAACAGCCAGGACACCCTTCTGAAAAACTTTAAGTCAAAGCAATATTTCCTTTCAAGAAATACATCAAAAAACAGCCATAAGAGTAAACCAAAGGTAAGTAAGGCAATACTTAAATGAAGACTTAATTTATACGCATTAACCCACGGCCTTTCAACAAGTCCACTGGCAACCATAATCCAACCAAAGACTGCTGCTAACATTGCAGCACCAAATACATAGGATAAGCGGATCAGGAGCCGTTTATCCGTCCAGCCCTTTAAGACAAAAAAGAAAAGAGGTATTATGAACACAAAGCCCATCATCCGTGCCCATAAGCGGTGAAAGTATTCCCAGAAATAGATAAACTTGAATTCAGACAAGCTCATTCCCTGGTTAATCTTTTTATACTGAGGCGTCTCTTTATATAAATCAAACTCATCCTTCCAGTCTGCCTCATTTAACGGAGGTAATGTTCCAGTTACAATCTCCCATTTAGTTATGGACAAACCTGAACCTGTAATTCGGGTAATGCCACCAATTACAATCTGAAAGAAAATCAGTATCAATCCAGCAAAAAGCCAATATTTTATATACCTGTTATACAAATAAAAATTTTTACAAACTTAAAGCAGATTTATTTAATGAATGAGACAACGAATTTTTTAGAATGTTTTTAAACAAGTCTTATTTATTATTTTCTTTTTAAACTTAAAAATTCATATTTATCATAAGGGCTGTTGATATCTTGATAAAAAGACAAAAAATAATTTTGACGACACAATTCTTACATAATGGATTAACATATCAACAGCTTATCCTCATAATTAGTGGCTTATTTATAAGGATTTACAATAGATATTAACTCTATGTTGAAAAGCTATAAAGTGAATAACAAAATGAGCAGTACGTAGTTATAAAAGGAAAAAAGCACAGGGAGAAAATATTGAAAAATAATATATATTAAAATTTATAATATATAATTGTTTGGTAATTTTACTTTCTCAAATTTACTGTTCATTTCTTCATAGTTTTCCATAAAGATATCAACACATGAGAGCGATTATTCAACGCACCAACACAAGGGCTTCTGTTACTGCAAATAATAGTGTGTCTGGTGAAATCGACAAGGGCTTGATTGTTTATCTGGGCATTGAAGAAGAAGATAGTCATGAAGATATTAATTGGCTATCACGTAAAATTGTAAACATGCGCATTTTCAGCGATAATGAAGGGAAAATGAACATGTCTTTATTAGATATAAATGGTTCCCTTCTGGTTATCAGCCAGTTTACCTTATACGCCAGTACAAAAAAAGGAAACAGGCCTTCTTTTATAAGATCCGCCAGGCCGCCTTTTGCCGAGCACATGTATAAGAGCTTTTGCGAGCATATAAGAGAAGAGTATAATATAAATGTTGCCGAAGGTGTTTTTGGTGCGGACATGAAGGTGAGCTACGTAAATGATGGACCAGTAAGTATATTTATAGATACAAAGAATAAAGAATGACAATACGGGAGCTTCAGCAACGGGTGGATAGTTGGATATCAGAATATGGGGTGAGATATTTTAATGTACAAACGAACACGCTGTTGCTGGTTGAAGAAGTCGGTGAACTGACTCGGCTGATTGCCAGAAAATATGGTGAGCAGTCATTTAAAAAAGAGGAAGACAGACATATGGCTGAGGAACAGATAAAGAATGAGATTGGTGACATTTTATTTGTTTTAACGTGCTTATCCAATCAAATGGAGCTGGACATGGAAAACATTATGTTAGATAATATGGATAAGAAAACACAACGGGATAAAGAAAGACACCGGGAGAATAAAAAACTAATGGATTGAAACGAGAAATCAGCATATTGGCAAAGCTTGAAAAAGAGCTCAGTCTTAAGGAGCTTCAGATTAAGAGTTTGCTTACTATTACCCAGGCGATAAATGACAATGTCTCTGCAGAGGGACTGTTTAATATGTACAGGTCCTTTTTGAGCTGGGAAATGGGAATCAATAAAATGATCTTGTTTATTAAAGGAGATAACAGGTGGATATCTGCCAGTCAGATAAACGTTGATGATTTTTATCATGAAACATTAATAGAGGCCTGTCAAAGGTTCAAGCGCCTCCACACGGTAAAGGATGATGATCACGAACACCTGAAGATTTTTGATATAGTTATTCCTGTTTTTCATAAAAACAACGCTATTGCTTATGCTTTAATTGGTGGCATAAAAGACACCGAGGACCTTTACAATAAGATTCAATTTATAACTACGATCACAAACATAATAGCAGTAGCTATCGAAAATAAGCGCTTGTTTAGAAAGCAGATCAAGCAAGAGGGGCTGAATAAGGAAATGGAACTTGCAAGGGATTTTCAGGAAGCTCTCATACCTAAAAAGTCATTTACAACAGAAAAATATGAAATAGACACATATTATCAGCCCCATTTTAACATAGGGGGAGATTACATAGATTATATAAAATTCAGCGAAAACCGATTTGCCGTAGTAATAGCAGATATATCGGGCAAAGGGGTAGCTGCGGCTTTATTGATGTCTAATTTTCAGGCCATGTTGCAAAGTTTGATTTTTCAATACCGGGATCTTGAAACATTTGTCTTTGCGCTAAACCAGGCGGTGCACAGAACAACAAAAAGCGACAAGTTTATTACCTTCTTTATAGCCGAAATTGATACAGATAAAATGGAGATGTCATATATAAATGCCGGCCACTTTCCACCTCTATTATACACTAGCGGAAAGATAGAAGAACTGCAGAAGGGAAGCACCGTTATAGGGGCGTTCGAAAAGCTGCCATTTATAAATGAAGGCAAGGTAAAGTTGGGCAGCGACGCTATGCTGTTTTGTTTTACCGACGGACTTGTAGATGTAACAAACGGATCGGGCGAATATTTTGATGAAGAAAAGCTAAAAAGCCATATCATTGAAAATAAGGACAAAGGAGCAGCAGAATTTAACAAAAGCATTATTAAAAAACTTGAACACTTTAAGGGTGCGAATGACTATGTGGATGATATAGCGATACTGACAACTAAAATTTACTAAATGGGAAAATCAAAATCTACGGCGACCGTTCTTGCTTTCTTCGGCGGAGCTTTTGGCCTTCATAAGTTCTACTTAGGAGAGACAGGGAAGGGCATTATGTATATTTTTTTATCATACATGCTTTTAGGGCTCTTTAGAATACCCATAACAGTATTTCTGGGAATAATAGACGGCATAAAGCTGCTTGGATTGACCGAGGCAGAATTCCATGACCGATATGTGTACAACACTAGGACGAAGCGGAGGAAAAGACGCCAGCAAAGATATGCGCAAAGAGATACAAGGCAACCCGACAAAGAGACAAGCTACCGCTATGAGAACAGACGAGGGAAAAGAAAAAACCCGTTTAAATTAAGCGCAAAAAAGAAATATGAAGACTTCGATCTTGAGGAGGCTATAGAGGACTATGAACAGGCGTTATTATTAGATCCCCAAGACGCGGAGATTCATATTGATATGGCAGCAGGTTATTCACTCCTTGAGAACAAAGACAAAGCATATTACCACATAAAAAAGGCAAAAGAACTTGGCTGGAGCAAGACGGGCGAAATATTAGAGAAAGACGATTTTGCATTTATACGTATCCAAAAGGATTTTGAAACGTTCAGGGCTAGTGGATATACCGCCGCGGAAACAAAAACGCTAGATGCGCCAAAGGAGGATCTTTTACAAGACGACCTGTTGCTATCCCAACTTAACAAGTTGAAAAATATGAGAGAAAGAGGACTTTTGTCGGAAAAAGAATTTATACAGGAGAAAGAAAAGTTGTTTAAGAAGTAACAAAACAGCATATTGGTTTGTCTTATTGGTAATGCTAGCTAAAGAACTTATATCTGATCTCATAATATCACTAAGCCCGGCGGATACGGTGGCCCAGGCATTAACTATGATGAGCATATATCATGTCAAAGACCTACCTGTAGTCAGTAACGATATTTTGCTTGGCATTCTCACAGAGGAAGACGCGACAACGGAGCATCCAGATACTGCCATAAGGGATATTCGAATAAACAACAGTTATAATTTCGCAAAGAGCAGAGACCATGTGTTCGAGGTTCTAGGCATTATGGCAAAAAATAAGATTACAATCATCCCTGTGGTCGACGAGGATGAAAAATATATCGGTATAATTACACAGGAAAACTTAATAAGCTTTTACGCCAAAAGCTTTTCTTTCTCAGAACCGGGAGCCATAATCGTTATTGAAACAAGCCGACGAGGTTATTCGCTATCGGAAATTGCCCGAATAGTTGAGTTG